>Ga0316222_1000250_pt1 | contig 86298 bp, 64 predicted proteins | sample TBH18011metaG_FD_206008 | JGI IMG/M metagenome (GOLD analysis project Ga0316222, IMG submission 206008) | Freshwater microbial communities from Trout Bog Lake, Wisconsin, USA - TBH18011 | ecosystem: Environmental > Aquatic > Freshwater > Lake > Hypolimnion/Profundal zone | place: USA: Wisconsin...
GGTCAAATCGCCCTGTGACATAAGGGGTCAGAAAACCCACCTGCTAAACCCAACGAAACAAACGGCCGGATCTGCCCGATCCGGCCGTGTCAAAAGGTATGGGTTTTCGGACAGACCCTCTCGACTCACGGAGCTGGCAATGTTCCCGAATGCAGCGGCTCTTCCGCATGGGCAAAGATCCACTGGCAAAGCTTCCAACTCCTGTCTGAAACCCACATCTGACTTGTTCGGCTGCCTCTGTGCGCTACATGTATGGGTGCAAATTCGCACAGATACACATTCAACTTACGGGATAGATTTGAAGCCGTAAGGGTAGGGGAAGCGGTTTGGTTACGGGTCCGAGAATTAAAGAAAAGACACCCGATCAGTCGCCAGCTCGATTGCGTACCCGATTGCGCTGTAGCCCCTCAATCTGCGCTCGTACATTCTTGCCAGCATCGGGACACCGTTGTCTACGTAATCATAGACTTGCACGACACGCTTGTTGTCGTGGAGACGATGAAGGCGGCCAGCATATTGCTGCAAAGTTCCCTTCCAGGAAATCGGCATGGCAAGGAACAGTGTGTCCAAACGCGCATCGTCGAACCCTTCCCCAATGTAACTTCCCGTGGCCAGAATCACTCGCGATTCGTTGTCTGGCACAGCCGCCATTGCCTCCGCGGTCAGCCGGCGCTGCTTCTTACCCATGCCGCCCTTCAATACAAAAACGTGTTGGGCGGCGCCACTGAGTCTAGTTGCGAAATACTGCAGATGCTCTGTCCTGCCAGTCAGGAGCAGAGGCGAACGCCCCGACTCGATGGCACATACGATATCGTCGGCGATCATTGCACTGCGCAACGCATCATTTGACAGCGCGCCGTAGACATCCTGAATCGTCATTTCGGTGAGATCGAGCGGCATCTGGAAATCCGTGTGACGGGGAACCACCCTATGTTCGAAAGGGTTCATTTCCGCCATTGCCTTGGCGCTCATGCTGAACCGGACAGGGCCACACTGCATATAGATAATTGGATGGTGTCCATCCTTTCTCGTCGGGGTAGCGGTCAGGCCGACGACATATTTTGCCTTCACCTGCTTCATCACCTGCTCAAACGTAAACGCAGAGATGTGGTGGCATTCATCGACGATGACTTGCCCGTATTCAGCAACAAAGTCCTTTACTGTTTCTTTCTGATAGAGGCTCTGAATGACCGCGACATCGATACGCGCTGTCCGATTCATCTTCCCGCCACCGATATGCCCAATCGAGACTGCGGGCATATTCAGGAACATCGCCAGCCGTTCCTGCCATTGATCGAGTAGTTGTTGCCGATGAACCAGAATCAAAGTATTGACCTTGCGCTTTGCGATCAGCCATGCCGCCACAGCCGTTTTCCCAAACGCCGTTGGTGCGCAGAGAATTCCTTCGTCGTGGCTGCCGATCCCTGCAACAGCCTCCTCTTGAACAGGCCGAAGCTGACCATCGAATTCCGCTGCGATCGGCGTGCCTGCGAACCGTTCGTCCTGAACTTCCGGACGGATCCCGTGTGTCTGCAGAAGGGCCAATACATCCGTCAGACATCCGCGCGGCAAAGCGATGTGCTGGGGAAAATCCTGGCCGCATGCGATCACTCGCGGCTTGGCGTATGTTGGAAGCCGCATCGACTGCGCTTTGTAGAATTCAGGGTTCTGGAACGCGGCCAGCCTAAGCAGACGATTCAGCATTGCCGGCGGCAGGCCTTGCTTTTCTATGTAAAGGAGATTCGCCCGGACGATCTGCGCGCTTTCAGGCAGTGGCCCCTCAATCGGCCGGTCCATCCGCTTTCGCGAAGGTGGCAGTGTCCACGGATCTGGTGCATCTTCGTCATCGGCCATACTGATGCGAACCCCGATCAGATCGCCACTGCGTTGGGCATCCGCGATGACATATTCCGCGGCTGTGGTAGACATCCGTCGAATCGTAGAAAGAAACCCCCACTGGTCCGGATACGGACGGAGGCTGGCATCGATGAAAACACTGTTGTCCGACCTGCGCGGTGCAAACTGCAAGGGAAGTGCAATCAGGTTTCCGAACCCGCCTTTGGGCATCGTGTCCTGGTTTGGGAAGAAGCGGTCATAGGAGTCGAGGCCTAGTTGATGCCGGCGTTCCATAGTCCGTGTCAGAACCACGCATCCGAGTTTGCGTGCGGTTTTTGCCGGAATTGCATGTTCAAAGAAGATCCAAATATGGCCGCCATTTCCAGACCGCGAGCGTTCCAAGGCCGCTGGCACGTTCAACTCCTGGCATGTATCGAGAAATGCGCGGGAGTCATCAGTCCATGTTTTCTTATCGAAATCCACGGCGAGAAACCAACAGGTCTCGTCCGGAAGTAGAGGGTAAATGCCAATAGTCTCTTTTCCGAGGAGATGATTCTCAATAACCACGTCGCTCAATGGGAGGGCTTTCCGCGTATTCCGATCGACCTTCTTCCGATCCTCCAGCCTGCTTGAATTGATTGCTTTCCAATCCTTCAGCGCCGCTGGCGAGTATCCTGACCGGCCGTCGGAATTCTCCCAGCGCCGCGCATAGACATCTTCTCTCCCGCGAAACAGGCTCCGGAAGAGCGCGATCCGTTTGCGAGCGCGTTCCTCCTTGTTCTCCACTGCCGCGGGCGTATTCGTTTGAACCGGATGTGAATCATCTGGTGTGAGCGCTGGAACAGGGATGCCGTGAGCGGCAAGAACACGACGCAGCATAGCATTCTCTTCCAGCAGCAGCTGGTTCTCCTCGTAACGCCGCTCGAATGGAACCGATTCTAGATTTCTGCTGGCCATCTCCGGTTCACTGCTCCATGCCGCTATGCAGGACTCTTTCGAGGAATTCTCGCACGCTCTCGAAGCACGCAGCCATGTCTGCCTGCATCCCACATTCTTCAGCGAGCGCCCGAAACGGCATCTGCCATTCCTTTGGCGGCGCACTCAAGCTCGTCGGCAAACTGTGCGTCCGCCTCCGCTCAAAGGTAAGATGCAATGCGTTGAACACCTTCCGCCTGTCCAGTTGGGCATCTCCGATGAGGAGCGCCAAATCCACCAAGTCCTTCACCCGGCTATTCGGAGAGCTTCGCGGAAGCGAATATGCGTGAATCTTCTCGGCAAATTGCTGTTCCCGAGAAATCATCCTTACATGCGGACTCTCGAGTCCTGCAAACCCGAGCCAGTCACGGCACTCGATGGTTTCGAGAGGCTGAATCACCACATCACCGACACCGGCGTCGAGATGAAACCTGGCGAATACCCTTCCATCCATGCGTGTTTCCACCGAATAGCGAGCACCGCCGTAAGGGGCAGCGGCCAGATCCATCATTGGTGGTCCAATCGAGTACTCGAACCAGTCACCGAGGGAGACATCGGCCTTTGCCTGCAACATCTCCCGTATTGCTCGGGCTGCATCTCCCCCTTGCGCTGTGCCAATGACCCGCTGCACCGTCAGGTCGATATCGATCGTGGAACGAGCGGACTTGAAACGAAGCTCCAACGCATAGCCACCCTTCAATACCCACGGTTCGGCATCACCTCGAAATAGCCTCGCCAGCAGTCGGTCGAAGGAGACCTGGCGCCTTAGGCGATTGAGGTCGAACTGTTCCGCTTGCGAGACAGTTTTCAGGCGTCCTTCCAGGGCTCTGCGGAAGGCTCCCGCTGTCGCATAAGCTCTCGGAATCGCCATTATGCAGCCCGCCGCAGTGCATCTTCGACCATCTTGCGCGCCGTCTCACTCAGTTGTGCGTTCCGAAGTTGGTGGCGCGTGATCAGACCGCGGTCAACGGCCTGTCGCAGCGCCTGACGTATAAACGTCCGCTCGACCGTGCCGGCCTCTATCAGGTCAAGAATCGTTCGCAGCGGCCGGGTGTATTTGTAGCCAGTTCCGGCTTGTATTTCGCTCTTGAGAAGGTCGCGATAATGGAGCACGACAATGCCAGGGATTTCGCAGTTACGCCGAAAGTTCGTCGGAACGGTCATATGGAGCTTGGCCGGGTTCAGGTCTGACAGTTCATAGAGGCTCAGCGCTGTTTGATGACTATAGACACCATTGATCTCTTCCTTCCGGTTTCGCGACCAGAGCGACCAAAGTACAAGATCGGGCCGATCCGGCGCCGGGAACAGCGCCAGACGGTAGATGCCGCGGTGTTCCCGGATCCAGTTCCCGGCCTGAACGTGGTAGGGATGCGTATTTTCGGCAAATCCGGCCGCCTTGGCCTGCTTCGCGGTGAAGAAGCCTTGCTGTTGCTCGGCGAGATCGAAGAGCCGCCGCGACGCCTCTCTGTGAGACTGAGCCATTGCACAATACTACAACTTTATTGCTGCTTTGTCCCCCATGAAAACTGCCCCCCCCTAGCTACCCCCGCAAACAGCGCTCCCCGGAAGGTTATGGTTTCCGAGCGGGAAAGTTATGTTCTAAAGCAGACAATGCATCCAAGGATCAATGGATACCTTTTGACACGGCCGGATCGGGCAGATCCGGCCGTGTCAAAAGGTATGGGATCTCAGACAAAGAGAACTTGTAGGTGAACCAGAGGCAAGCGACGACTCCCCCTGTGCTTGCCTTGACTTCTTACTGGCACAGTCGAATAATTAATCGAGTATGCCGGAACTTGAGAATAGCTACAAATACTGCCGCCAAGTATTGATGGAACGGCTCCATGAAGCTGCTCCCGGGAGGATTCAGATCCTGACCGGACCGCGGCAAGTTGGCAAGACCACACTGCTTCTGGATCTTGCCGCACAGTTTGGCGATCAGGCGGTCTATGCCGCAGGCGATGATCCGAGTGCCGCGCTCCCCGGCTTTTGGGAAAGGTGCTGGGCTGATGCAGAGGCGCGGGCAAAGCACGGCAATGCCGTCTTGTTTCTGGATGAGATCCATCGCTATGCAGATTGGGCCGCGAAGCTCAAAGGAAACTGGGATCGCCTGCGTCGCAAGCGAACTCCTCTTCAGGTTGTCGCGACAGGTTCCTCCGCACTGCATGTGGCGACTGGATCGCGTGAGAGCCTAGCCGGGCGATTTGAGCGGCTCACGTTGTGTCATTGGCCCGCTGCTTCTCTAGTCGAGACCTTTCACCTCTCTCCCGAAGAGGCAGCGCTGAGCACTGTCCGCTTTGGTTCGTATCCTGGCGCAGTGGAATTTGAGAAGAATCCCGCCCGGTGGCGCGCATATCTGCGTGACGCGATCATTGAACCTGCAATTGGCCGCGACGTGCTTGCGCTTGGCGCCGTTCGTCGCCCGGCCTTACTGCGGCAGGTCTTTGCAGTTGCTGTTGGCTCTCCGGCAAGGATTGTGTCGCTTCAGAAAATCCAGGGTCAGTTGCAGGACAAGGGTGCTCTTGAAACGGTAGCGCACTATCTGGCACTTCTCGAGGACGCCTATCTCATCGCGCCGCTAGAAAAGTACTCCGCTGAGGTTTCGAGACGCCGCGCATCTCCGCCAAAGCTCGTGACGCTCAACAATGGCCTTCTTTCAGCTATGCATCCCGATGGTGCACCCGATCCCACGCAGGAACCGGGACGTTTTGGGAACTGGGTGGAAAACGCGTGTCTGGCATTCGGAATCAACCAAGGCCAGCGCGTCACCTATTGGCGCGAAGAACCGCTGGAGGTCGACGCCGTGCTTGAAGGGAGTTGGGGGAATTGGGCCATTGAAGTCAAGACCGGAAGGTTCAGCGGCCAGGATCTTCGCGGACTCGCCGAGTTCTGCCGCCGGTATCCGGCGTTTACACCGCTGGTAATCACTGCTCCTGGCGATGAAGAGAATGCTCGTCGCCATGGAATCCGAAGCATTAGCTGGGAAGAATTTCTTATAGCTGGCCCAATTGCGGATTGAAGTCAAGGCAAGCACAGGGTGAGTTTCGCTTGCCTCTGGTTAACCTACAAGTTCTCTCTGTCTGAGAACCCATACCTTTTGACACGGCCGGATCGGGCAGATCCGGCCGTTTGTTTCGTTGGGTTTAGCAGGTGGGTTTTCTGACCCCTTATGTCACAGGGCGATTTGACCAGGTTCAGGCTGCCTTTGCCGGATTCTTTCGCAGGACTCGTTGCACGGTGGCCGTGGAGATGCGGTGCCCTTTGGCGATCTGGCGCAGGCTTTGCCCCTGGTTGCGGTCGCGCTGGATGGCGGCATTGTCCAGTACCAGCGGATTGCGGCCGATATGCTGGCCTTCCAGGCGGGCACGCCGCATGCCGGCCCGCACTCTTTCGATAATAAGGTTGCGTTCGAGTTCGGCGACGGCGCCGATGATGACCACGATGGCCCTGCCCAGCGGACCGCCGGTGTCGATGTTTTCCCTGAACGAGATGTATTCGATGTTCAGCCGACTCAACTCGTCGAGGACCTCGAGGAAGTGCTTCACTGACCGGGCGATCCGGTCCGACGCCCAGACCAGGACGATGTCGAACTGGCCGCGGCGGGCGCCGACCATCATGGCATCGAGCCCGGGCCGCTTGGCCTTGGCGCCGGAGATCCTGTCAGTGTACTCGTGGACGATCTCGTAGCCGCGCTGGCCAGCCATTTGCCTGAGATCGATCAGCTGTGTCTCCGGATGCTGATCGACAGTGGAGACTCTCATGTAGAGCGCAGCGCGCTTCATGCGCGCCTGCTCTTCGGCTTCGGTGTAGCGTATCCATACTTGGTGACGTAGTTCTGGATGTACTCCATCAGTACGGTTGTCATATCGACGCCCTGCGCCGCGGTGGCGGCCTTGAAGGCGTTGTGCAAGTCAACTTCGACGTTGATGTTCACGCGTTTTATCCCTGTTCCTTCCTTCTTCTTGATCTGACTCACCTCCTCTCTCTAGAGATGAGTCTATGCGGCTATGAGTACTGACCGCCAGTGCCGCGGCAGATTCTAAGCCGTGCTAGAGCTGGTTTGGATCAGGCCTGCCAGGCTTCCCGGCAGAGCTGAAGCGCCGCTTCCAGCTGTAAATTGCTGAGCCCAAGGGCGCCGGCCATCGAACGCAGCTGCACTGAAGTCGCTGGAACCCAACCGGCCTCGGCCGCCAGCCATGCAGAGGTCATCATTCCGGCCATGCTGGCAACTTTCTCTGGCGAGTGGCCAGACTGCTTACGGCACTTCTGGATAAATAGGCCGAACCGCCGGACCCATACCTGACGGTAGACCTGGAAGAAGCCTTCCTGGTTTCTAATAGTAATACTCATATACACATTACTCCCGATGAACACGTCCTGTCAAACAAATGCCGGGCCGCGCTGATTTGAACTCCACGATGATCATGCGCGCAGACAGGTCCGCCACCAAAGCTCCAGCACCAATACCCTTGGTAAAGAAGTCGACTACCAGGGATCACGCCAACTGGACAACTTCTCCCGCCGCTACTACGAAAAGGAACTCGGCGCCGGAGTGGGCCCCTCTCCCGGATTCAACGAGATGTTCGGATATACAGAACCATTCCGAAGATTCGTACAACACGAAACCTTCTCCCCACAGGCCAACGAGATCCCCAACCAGGCTGCTTCATGGCTACCAGGTGACGACTACTACACCAACTTCCATGAAGGCGATCCCTTCATCAAGATCGACGAAGGATATGCCCGACTCCCCGGCAAAGGATACGAAGCTCTCCATCCCGAGTTGAAGGATGTAAATCCAGAAGACTACCCAGACATCCACAAGATGTCCATCCTGGCCGACGTCGCTCCCTACTCACGTGAGTACCATACCTTCCGTCAGAAAGTCGGAAGCCAGGCCCAGGGAAATACAGAACTCGAAATCGAATACGAGAAGATCCTGACCAGGGTCAAGAAGACACGCGAATCCGTCATCAAGATGAATGACCAGGGTTCTCCCTCCTGCCCAACCCAAAACCCTTCGCGCGCGCGCCAGGCTAAAGCTCACTCCATGGGCAGCATGATCCCTCCCTGCGATCTCTCCGTGTGCAGAGAAGACAGACTCGCATGGTTTCTCCCTCCTGCCCAACCCAAAACCCTTCGCGCGCGCGCCAGGCTAAAGCTCACTCCATGGGCAGCATGATCCCTCCCTGCGATCTCTCCGTGTGCAGAGAAGACAGACTCGCATGGTTTCTCCCTCCTGCCGAACCCAAAACCCCTCGCGCGCGCCGGAGAAAAGCCCACTCCAGGAAGCGCCGCATGATCCTGCTCTGCTCTCTCACGCCCTGCGGAGAGAGGACAGGAGCGAATCCGTTCCCCAGATGGCAAGAGTATGAAGTTGTTGCCGGGTGCATGACCGGAAGCGCTGTCAGCCTGGTCTACTCTCAAGGATCTGGGTTGATCTTCTCTTCTGCCTGATATGGGGATTGAATAGATTATGAGTTGATTAATTGGTTCTGGTTCATGCCGCCGGGCTTCCCGCGGCCCGCAAGGCCGCTCGGCCCGCCATGAATCGCCGCGCAGTTGACCTGGACCGACTGCGAAACTGCTGCTGAATCATGCCGGGCCATAGGAAAATGATCGCTTTCGACGTGCAGCTCTATGTTCAATAGAAATGGGGGAAGACACTTGCGTCCGGCTCCCCGCCCTCGCCCTCGAAAGACTATGCAAACGGTAAAATCATTGGCTCTCCTCTCCCGGCCTGGCTCGATGCCCGGTTCCGGCCGGCCCGAATCTGGCCGTTTTCACGCCTGGAAAATACTTCATTCCGGCTCCGTCTCCGAACTCAACTTGTGGTTGAGGTTTTTGCAGCGCAGACGTAGCGGGATAGGGATTTCCCTACCTCCACTGTCGAGTTATCCCACAAGGAATGCCTTTGAGAGGGTGTTTTCCTCGAGTTAGTATAGGTTGACATCGCTAAATAGACGAAAAGATGTTGGCTAACTCGACAACAGGCTGACGATAGATATGTACTATATCGTATATAACTATTGCTTTGACCGGCGGTTTGCTCTTGGGATGGCTGACTCGATTCCAGGGCCGGAATTGATCCTGCAGACAGCTCCATCAGAACTGGAGTGTCTGATGTCTTCTCGTCTATGCCTCAAAGGGGTATATGGAAGGTGTTGACGCTCAGGGTCTCAGGACTCACTGCGTTCCCTTATTCGCCCGGCGGGCCTAAAGGCTAGTGTTCTTCCTCTCGCGGCGGCCCTAAAACGGCCTGGGTGCCGCGACGCGACAGTCTGGCACGGATTTCTCAATTCTTGAAATGTCCTGCGTCTACTCGCCTTGGATCCCCCGCACAAGGCTGAACTCCACACCTCTGCCGCCGGTACCGCACTGGCAATGAAGGCCAAGGACATCCTCACGCAGAATCGTTCACTCAGAGTATCCTCATCTGGCCGTCAACCCGCCTCTCGCTGCTGCTGCGGTAAGATGTGATTGCGCTGTCTTCACTCCGCGCCCGTTCTGGGTGACCTCCATGAAATTTGCAGTCGTCGATGTCGAAACTGCCAATCAGAGTGCGTCCAGCATTTGCCAAATTGGCGTCGCAACCTTCAGCATGGGAAGGCTTGTCAATCTATGGGAAACTTTGGTGAATCCTGAAGACTCGTTTGCGCCTTTCAATACTCAGCTCCACGGCATTCGACAATCCGACGTTCTTGATTCTCCAACCTGGTTCGAAATTCAGGCTGAACTTGAGTGCCACCTAAGTCAATCCACTTTGGCTAGTCATACGTATTTTGACCGTGCAGCGATTAATGGCGCCAATACTCGCTATCGATTGAAGCCCCTCCGCGTGGAAACCTGGATCGACACCTGCCATTTGGCCCGTATTGCGTGGCCACATCTTCCCAACCACAAGCTTCCCAGTCTTGCTCGCACATTCGGGATCACATACAAAACCCACAGTGCGGCAGAGGATGCCCGCTGTGCGGGCGAGATTCTGATCATGGCAGCCCGTAGCGCTGGCCTAGCCTTAGACGATTTAATGAACCCTGGCATGTTGCACGTCCAAGACAAACCGACTGCGCACTCCTTCCGTGGATCAACAGCCTTAAGGGAATTACATCGTTTCAGGTAATCAAGCGACTCAAAAGCAGGAAAGTCATTATTACTCCGCTGGAATTCCAGTTCTATGGGCCCGTGGGCCAGCCGATAAAGCCCGGATGTCAGCCTCGCAACCCAACCTTATCTGTTAGGTGCCTCTTCACCGGATGAAGGGGTACCAAGTCCGCACACCATTCTGCCGTGAAGAAGCAGATCGGGGAGGGTCTATCCCCGCGTGGGCGGGGGAACCGCAAGAAGTTGACTACGCCGTTGTCCCGTGTGGGGTCTATCCCCGCGTGGGCGGGGGAACCGCAATTGCCATCCGTCATCAGACCATGGCAGGGGGTCTATCCCCGCGTGGGCGGGGGAACCTCGCGCCGCTCTGGTAGGGAATACTTCCCAATGGGTCTATCCCCGCGTGGGCGGGAGAACCACTTGTCTCTCATTCCGTCCGAATGGACTAAGGGGTCTATCCCCGCGTGGGCGGGGGAACCGTCTTCCGCGCTGCCGTCGCCATCAACGCTCCGGGTCTATCCCCGCGTGGGCGGGGGAACCTCTTGCAGCACTCCGCGCACGTCGCGGTCCAGGGGTCTATCCCCGCGTGGGCGGGGGAACCTGAGGAAAAGCGCACCGTCACCGGCATCGGAGCGGTCTATCCCCGCGTGGGCGGGGGAACCGCGAGTGGGGCTGACGCAATAACCTCCTCCCAGGGTCTATCCCCGCGTGGGCGGGGGAACCGCAAGCGTTCAGACGGGAAGTCAGACGATGGAGGGTCTATCCCCGCGTGGGCGGGGGAACCGCAATATAGCTCGTCGGCGTCACGAGGTTCCAGGGTCTATCCCCGCGTGGGCGGGAGAACCTAGGCATGAAGAGATTATTGAGCGTGTTTCTTGGGTCTATCCCCGCGTGGGCGGGGGAACCGTTGCGCAACCCGAGCATCTCGACGCCCATTTGGGTCTATCCCCGCGTGGGCGGGGGAACCTTGACATCCTGCTGCGTGCCGCCATTCTGCCGGGGTCTATCCCCGCGTGGGCGGGGGAACCCTCCGCGTCACCGAGATCCCGCCCGAGCTGCCGGGTCTATCCCCGCGTGGGCGGGGGAACCGGGATTTGTTTGTGGATCAGATTCTGGCTTATGGGTCTATCCCCGCGTGGGCGGGGGAACCACCGCAATCGCGGCTGCGTAGCCCTGCCAGGTGGGTCTATCCCCGCGTGGGCGGGGGAACCGCTGTGACGGCGCTCCTTGCCGGCGGCGCGATGGGTCTATCCCCGCGTGGGCGGGGGAACCACGGCCGCAAACACCAGCAGCCGCGCCTCCCAGGGTCTATCCCCGCGTGGGCGGGGGAACCTTTCCATGGCTAGATTCCCTCTCTACCTGCTAGGGTCTATCCCCGCGTGGGCGGGGGAACCATGTCTCGCTCACCTCGTAAGGATTTCCATCGGGGTCTATCCCCGCGTGGGCGGGGGAACCGGCTCATAGTCGTGCGGGTAGATCACCTTTCCGGGTCTATCCCCGCGTGGGCGGGGGAACCTCGGGCACGGAGATCTGGTTGAGCAAGGCGGCGGGTCTATCCCCGCGTGGGCGGGGGAACCACAATCAACACCAGCACACTCTTCGCCGTCAGGGGTCTATCCCCGCGTGGGCGGGGGAACCCCTCAGAAGGGGGGGCGCTGTGTCCCCCTTTTTGGTCTATCCCCGCGTGGGCGGGGGAACCTTCACGCTGTAACTCATGCCCGCGCCATAGAGGGGTCTATCCCCGCGTGGGCGGGGGAACCGAGCGCGACCGGCTTGTAAAACACATCTGTGAGGGTCTATCCCCGCGTGGGCGGGGGAACCGGTGTACGTTGCGGCGGCAGTGGCGCAGCGGAGGGTCTATCCCCGCGTGGGCGGGGGAACCTCAGGTAGGCACCGCGCAGCGAGTCAAGCAATGGGTCTATCCCCGCGTGGGCGGGGGAACCCTCAATTCGTGCGGGTAGCCGATGGTAATGGAGGGTCTATCCCCGCGTGGGCGGGGGAACCGCTGTAAACCTGCGCGCCGTCCTTAATCTCCGGGGTCTATCCCCGCGTGGGCGGGGGAACCGTCGGCGTGACGGCCTTGACGCCTTATGCTGAGGGTCTATCCCCGCGTGGGCGGGGGAACCGAAGCAGAACCGAGACCCCCTGTGAAAAGCTCGGGTCTATCCCCGCGTGGGCGGGGGAACCACTCTCTCGAGGTGCGTTACGGCCATAGGCCGGGGTCTATCCCCGCGTGGGCGGGGGAACCACGTTCCGCAAGCCGGGAAAGAATCTCCTTTGGGGTCTATCCCCGCGTGGGCGGGGGAACCTCAATCTAACATCGGCGAATTTCCTGATGATGGGGTCTATCCCCGCGTGGGCGGGGGAACCGACAGCCAGGCCACCGAGAGCGATCAAGGCGAGGGTCTATCCCCGCGTGGGCGGGGGAACCTTTTTCAGTCTCACCGTCACTCGCACATCGGAGGGTCTATCCCCGCGTGGGCGGGGGAACCGATTGGGGCTGAGTGCATTTGGCTTTGTAGCAGGGTCTATCCCCGCGTGGGCGGGGGAACCGGTACAGCAGAGCGCATTCCGTAGTAGCCAGCGGGTCTATCCCCGCGTGGGCGGGGGAACCCACGGCGCCTTCCGGCCCTCCGCCGGTGATCAAGGTCTATCCCCGCGTGGGCGGGGGAACCTTATGTGCCGCCGCCACTTGCTGGGCGAGCACGGGTCTATCCCCGCGTGGGCGGGGGAACCGGGCCAGTGAGACAAGATGATGGCGTCCAGGCGGGTCTATCCCCGCGTGGGCGGGGGAACCTGGGGACAACAGGACACTCTCATGGTACAAGTGGGTCTATCCCCGCGTGGGCGGGGGAACCGCAATGAGCCGTCTGTATCGACGGCCTGACCAGGGTCTATCCCCGCGTGGGCGGGGGAACCCGAGCGCGTCGTCTCGTTGATCTGTGTCACAAGGGTCTATCCCCGCGTGGGCGGGGGAACCTTCATAATCAGGCCCAGCGCGCACAGCTCGTGGGGTCTATCCCCGCGTGGGCGGGGGAACCTTTTCACCTGTGCAATTCAAGCTGCTGGAGCGGGGTCTATCCCCGCGTGGGCGGGGGAACCGGCCGCGAGTGGATGCACCCCGTGGATGGCCGGGGTCTATCCCCGCGTGGGCGGGGGAACCACGCTACTAACCCGCACCACTGGAGCCACCATGGGTCTATCCCCGCGTGGGCGGGGGAACCGCGGCGTGTAATGCGGCCTCGATCTGAGCCGCGGGTCTATCCCCGCGTGGGCGGGGGAACCTTCTCCTTCTTCTTGTCTTTGCGCGCCTTCAAGGGTCTATCCCCGCGTGGGCGGGGGAACCCGTCTTTTCAACGTGCAGCGGATTGTCGAAGAGGGTCTATCCCCGCGTGGGCGGGGGAACCTCCAGCATCAAGACCAACGTACTGACGGATTTGGGTCTATCCCCGCGTGGGCGGGGGAACCGCCGCCTGGAAGCTGAAGCACAACCTGGCCAAGGGTCTATCCCCGCGTGGGCGGGGGAACCGAGCATTGGTGTGAAAATAGTCATACTTCGGAGGGTCTATCCCCGCGTGGGCGGGGGAACCCTTCTGGACGCCATCGAGCCGGTGCGTGAGGCGGGTCTATCCCCGCGTGGGCGGGGGAACCGCACGCATCCGCTACGGGTACGGGTGAGACCTGGGTCTATCCCCGCGTGGGCGGGGGAACCTGGCGGAGCGTGTCTGATGCCAGCTCGGACGGGGGTCTATCCCCGCGTGGGCGGGGGAACCCTGAGTGAAGCCGGACACTGCTGCGCGTCGTCGGGTCTATCCCCGCGTGGGCGGGGGAACCGGTCATGGTGTTTCCTTTCAGAAGAGTGATGGGGGTCTATCCCCGCGTGGGCGGGGGAACCGGCACGGGCGCGGGCTTGACCGGGTGCTTACCGGGTCCATCCCCGCGTGGGCGGGGGAACCATGGCGTCGAAACTTGAGGTCGTGACTCCCCAGGGTCTATCCCCGCGTGGGCGGGGGAACCGTAGCCGAGAGCTTTGAGGTTGTTCACAAACTGGGTCTATCCCCGCGTGGGCGGGGGAACCTGGATGAACCCATAGCGGCCCGCCTTGATGACGGGTCTATCCCCGCGTGGGCGGGGGAACCCACCGCATGTTCTTCATCGACGAGACCGAGCGGGGTCTATCCCCGCGTGGGCGGGGGAACCGCGCAGAAAAGGGCGCGGGAGCGTGGGGGCTGGGGTCTATCCCCGCGTGGGCGGGGGAACCAGGCCACCATCGGCGGTGAACAGGTCACGCAGGGGTCTATCCCCGCGTGGGCGGGGGAACCAGGCCACCATCGGCGGTGAACAGGTCACGCAGGGGTCTATCCCCGCGTGGGCGGGGGAACCTTCCTGCCTGGCGGGCGGCCCCTGGTGCCCGAGGGTCTATCCCCGCGTGGGCGGGGGAACCGAGCGATGGCCAGAGGGCCGTCGCTCTATGCCGGGTCTATCCCCGCGTGGGCGGGGGAACCATGCCCGTTACCGCAACAAAGGCAGCAGTAGAGGGTCTATCCCCGCGTGGGCGGGGGAACCCAGCTTGTGGGCAAATGCCCCAACTGCGGAAAGGGTCTATCCCCGCGTGGGCGGGGGAACCCCACAAGAGCCACGCCGCCAACCAAGAGAATTGGGTCTATCCCCGCGTGGGCGGGGGAACCTAGACCTTCTGAATCCCGAGCGCCACCGCTCCGGGTCTATCCCCGCGTGGGCGGGGGAACCTCAGCTTGCCGCTCAGGATATACCGCAAGATGGGGTCTATCCCCGCGTGGGCGGGGGAACCGCTTTGATATCCTCTTTCATGTCTTCACTTACGGGTCTATCCCCGCGTGGGCGGGGGAACCGCCGCAGAACCCGCATAAAAATCAGCTTTGAGGGGTCTATCCCCGCGTGGGCGGGGGAACCTCTCCATCGTAACTCTTTGAGTTTATGCAGTTGTCAAGGAGCTGGCGGTGTCGGCTTATCCTGGTTGTCTGAAAGGGAGCGCCGAACAAGGAGCATGCCGTCGTGCGAGACGATGCTCTTGGGCGGTTCACCTAGAGTGGCGAGGCCGAGACCTCCACTGGCGCCGGTATCGGCCCAGGTCATGAGGATGCTTCCTTTGTAGAGTTCGCTGTACCAGGCGGAGAGAACATCCCAGATGCGGGAGCGGACCCCCGCACTCATGCGCGGATGGGCGTAGACGCCAGGGGCAAGTTCGAGCATGGCTGAACCGAGAAATCCCCTGTAACGAAACTCGACATCTCGTGTGATGACGACGACCATGGGCATCAGGCTGTTGGCTCCTTCTCCGGTGGAGAAGCTGCGTCAATGTGGAGCAATGTCTTGATCTTGTCGATCATGCTTGGGATAACAGCGCGCTGACGGAGGAGCTTGGCAGCCCGGCGTCGGACGAGACGTTCGAAAGGCTCTTTGGATTTGAGCGATTCCTGGATTGCCCCGAATGCTATTTCAAGGGTGACATCGTGGCGGTAGAGATCGGCGATGTCGAGGACGAAGGCTTGCCCGGAATCTTCATGAATGAAGCCCAGTTGCGGGATTGCTGCAAGCGAAGCCACCGCAACAGTGGCCGCCGCGGACATGGCGGTGGCGGCATGGTTCAGCGCCTGATTCGGCGCATCGCTTGCGTCGGGGTTGGCGCGATCATAGAGGCGGCCGTTCCAAGGAATGCCGAATCGCTGAGCCGCAAGCTGATAGCTGCGCTTGATGCGGGCGCCCTCCTGCCCGCGAAGAGTATTGACATCGCGGGTGAGAACGAACTCCCCGAAGCGCATGGCGTACATTGCCCGGGCAACTTCCATCCGTGATTTCGGGTCGGCCCAGAGCATGACTTGGGAACGTGCTGCAGCGGAACTGTCTGGCAGGAGCGGCGGTGCCGTGTAGAACCGCACAGCTCCCTCGCCGACGGCTGCCAATGCGCAGCCGTGGCGGGCCAGCAACCGCAGCGCATCGTGGGTAACGCTGGATCCAGGTCCAAGCAGAATGATCGAGACGGCCTGGTGGGGGATCTGATAGTTGCCGGGGTCCAGGTCGCCGCCACCGGCAGTGATAAAGCGCAGGCAGCCGTCTTCAACTTCAAGGCGCCCACGTTCAAGCCAGACCAAGCCGTGGCGGTCGGCATGGGGAATGCGCGCCTTTTCAAGGCCGAGGCGGCCGGCTAACATCAAGCGCTCCGTGGCGGGCGCAAGAGTAACATGCCGAAGCCATAGGCTTTGTGGCGCCCGACGCCCTGGGCGAGCACCGCCTGAAAACGCTCCGGGTCGTTCACGATGAGGTCGCCTTGCAGGATCGCGTCCGGGCCTTCCGGGGAGGAGCCTCCACGAGCTGCGCGCAGACGCTGAAAGCGTGTCAGGCGGATACCTGGTTGCGGAGTCGCGGCGCCCTCCATCCTCTCGGCCAGCCAATCAGCATACACGGCCTCCCGGGTGCGGCCGGCCTTGAGCATATTCGCATCGGCATTTTCGCTTGCGGGAAAGCGGCGCAACGCCTCGACAAGAAAGACGTCGACCTCAGCGCCCTTGGCAAAGGCTACGCCAGCGGAGTGCAGAAGGCTGTGGATGCGGCTAACCGGCCGGACGCGGATTTCAAAGCCGAGCCGACGACCGGTACGCCACACTTCAGGCATCGCTTTCGCGGCAAGCTTGGCGGGATCGATAATCTCAAGTGTCTCCGGCAGGGCATACGTCTGCGCCGCTTCGCGAAGCCGAACTGCGTCGATGGGGCTGTACGCATAGACCTCGGCGTGCATACCCCCGGGCGCAACAAAATGTCGAAAGGGGTGAAGAATGCCCTTACCAAACGTCTCTGAAAGCAGATGATGGAGGGCGCGACCTTCATCGAACCCCGCATCGTTTTCCATGCCTTTGAGACCCCGCCGAACGGTGAATCCGTAGTTCCTGAGAGCTGCCCAGCGGCCCAACTGTGGAAACGACATGGGAATACGAATGAGGTAGAGAAGACTCAAGCGGGCACCCCCTCGGGCAGGACCGTGCCTTCGACAACCAAACGTGTTCCCCCATGCAGTCCTGTCTTCCAGTTGCGGATGTCAGGCAATGCGACAATGCGATGTACTTCACGGCCCTCGTTGGGACCCTCCAGCTGCGGCCACAAGGCACGCATTGGCTTGTGCTGCGCGTCAACGGCCGGGACCCTCCGCAGGGCCTCGTATGCTGACGAAGCCGATACACTGCCTCCCCGAAGAGGGGAAGACGGTAAGCATGGCTTGCGCCCCAGGAAGATCGGCCTCGCAGGACGGTCCAGCGCCTCTGCGATCGTATCCAGATCTGGTGAGTCCTCCGCGGGGTCAAGTCGCAGAACAACGGTCACGCACGCGTCGGCGTGGTACTCCCGCTGTCGGCGGTGAGTGAGGTACTTGCCCAGTTCCCGAGAGACGGTTCGATCTTCCGCCCCAAAGGACGGACTGTCCTTGTTTCGACCTTCAGGAATGCCAAAGGTGGTCCAACCGGCCTCTCTTGCAAATAGCCGTGCGTTCTGCATATCGATCAGGATGCCTGAAGGGTTCTCACGGTCACGCCGTACCGCGAAGATCAGCCGGTCCTGAAGAGCTTGGTGTGCCTGCCACTCAGTTCTCTGCCAGCCGAGAGCATTGGCGAGCAACCCGGTGATCATCGACGCCGCGGGAAAATCGCGTGTGATGCCTACCTGGTCGATGGTCACGCCTCCAAAGGCGAGGAGTGGCGCCTCAAGGCGCAAGACAAGCCAAATGTGTTCTGCACTCACTGCACGTCTCCGACGCGGCTTTGGACCCAAACAGCTAAATCGGCAAGAGTGGCCTTCGTTCCGCAATTCGTTTCAACATCCGACAGCGAAAGATATTGCCGAGCCTCGCCGGTTGCATAGGCATCATCGAGCTTCTTCAGATGGCTATTCAGAGCCGTTACTGCCGCGTCCAGTTCTGCATTGACAGGCTTTCGGAATGCGCCGGCAAGGCTGCGCGGCTGACGGTCACCCGCTTCAACCAGGAGGAAGCTGGCGCGATCATAGGGCGCCGTCGAGCCGAGCTTGGCGCCTGGGGATACTTCGGCAATCAGATACAGCAGGTTATGGACAATGCTGCCGGCGAGCTTCTTCGCTGAAGCGAGATCCGCGTCTCCGCCACAGTTCTTGATCAGACCGGCGAGATCGATGACGACGTAACCGTAGTAGAGCCCAGAGGTCAGTTCCGTCTCTTGAATCGTGTCGGCTCCACTGTCGTCATCCTCCGCCTTGAGATCGTCGACCGCGGTGAAGTAGTCGCTTTCCGTCTCAGCGGCATGCACCGTGAAAGCATGGGCCACATGAACAGGAGCTTCAATGTTGGCTGCGGGATCGGAGGTAACCATTCGACCGAATAGCGCGGCGACCAATCCTCCAGGCAAAGCAGTAATTTCTCGCAGTGCCTCTATGTTCTTCTTGAACTCCTTCTTGTCCTTTCCGCCGCCAGACCATTCTTCCACTGCCTTCTTTGCAGCCCTGGCATCCGAGACACTGTTTGCGAGTTTCTCGGCTTCCCCGGCGAGCCATGCAAGTTCCGGAGCACCGAACAATAGCGTTTGGCGAGTCCTCTTTTCAGCACCTTTATCCTCGCCGTAAACAGCCTTCTGAAACTCCAGCTCCAGCGCCTTTAGCACCTCACTCTTTTCCGGATGCTTTTCCCGCAAGGGGTCGAAAACCTTCTTTGTCACCAGTTCACGGGAGCGGAAAGAATCGACGAATCCCTCGACTTTGCTGATCGCATGAGGTTCGAGGTCAACCTTCGAGTTTCTGTCCGGTTTGCGCCAATGCCGTTTGAGGCACTGGGAAGAGATGCGCGTGCGTAGGATACCGCCATAGGGTAGGCGCTTTGCCAGACCACTGTCATCACGGTTCAACAGAGCGGCCGTGTACGAATGGAGTGTGTGAATTTGTAGAAAGCGGACGGGGGTCATTCGGTGGTTCCTTCCTTGGTTGCGTTGCGGTCAGCAGGGTCGAGCCTGCGATAGTAGTCCCGAGCCAGGTTTTGAATCGGCTGCGAATCGTCGGCTTGCAGAAGCAAACACGCAATCTCGGTGCAGTTGATTCCCACCTCCGGCGTGCGAGTTCGAGCCAGCATCCGAGCGATTCGCTCAAGAGCCTCTCCGCGCTGTACCGTAGGAGTTGCAAGCAGACGCGCAAAGCGTGTTTCAGACAGCGCGGGCCGAGGGTTTTTGGGGTCCGATGGCCAGGCCTGGTTGCCTCCGTCACAGAGTACCCGACCCAGTTGACGGGCCCGATCATGCAAACGCACCGCCGGGTTCAGGTGAGACTTGGGGGTGAGAATCGCGAGAATGCGAACGATCTGCATCCATCGCTGCGTAGCCTCTGCGTCGCCAAATCCGTGCTCCGCGGCCAGCCGCCAGAATATCGGAGTGCCTGGGCCGCCAGGCTCCATGCGTCGCAACTCCGCAAGTGGGCCGGAGTCAAGCCCAAGCAACCGCTGTGAAACGGCTTCTACCTTTTCATCGAGCGACGGCATCGTTGTTCTCCTGAGTGACGGGTGATGGGAAGAGTTCCGGGAAGGCAAATCGAACTATGCTCTGGAACTTGCTGCGTGCACGCGCCTCTGCACGGGGACGGTAGAGACTCGGACAAGGAATCGCTGGAAGAGCATCCTCAAAAACGACATTCGCGCGTTGATAGAGCACGCGGGCAAATTGCTCAGCCTCGAACTTGAGCCTCTCCGGGCCCTCGTCCTGCGCTTCGAAGCGTGCCCACAGGTGTTCGAAGAAGACTTCGTCGGCTGCGCGGTCAAAGCTCGTCTTGGCCGCCGAAGCGCGCGGATAGAACTTCTTCTTCTCTCGCTTGTCTTTATCGCACTTTTCCTGGTCACCACTCCCCGCAAACAAAGCGAGCGAATGACGAAGTGCCTCGTGATATGTCTCGATTTCCCTGACTTGCTCACAAGCCAACTCGTGCAGTGCATCACGTTTTGGACCCAGTCTCAGGACGCGAGCAGTCCTCCCGCCTATCGGGAGCACGCGCGACCTGAGGCCCCTTGAATTCCCTTTCTTATCATGAGAAAACGCATGTAGGACAAGGGCGAACATCCCGTTCTCGTCATCGATGTCAGAGTGCTCAGCAAGAACCGGAACAATCCAATCCTCGCGGCTGATGAATAGATCCACAATGAGCTTGTAGTCAAATCCTCTAGAGCCAAGACTGAACATCTCGTTCTTCGTCCGATGGACTGGAGCCCAAGGGTCACCTATGCTCCCATTGAATTGTTCGGCCGCGACCCTGGGGCCTCTTGCCGTCCCCTTAGCCGCAACAATCTTTCCTCCTTCAAAGCTCAGGCGGATTCGCCTCGACACCTCAATGAACCAAAGATCAAGTTCTTGAAGTTGTAAGGGGCTTCCTTCTTCCCATTGACATGTCCAAAGAAGGGCAATCCCGCCATTTTTCTTATGGATTTCATCAGATAAGAGCAGACTCTCACGAGTCGAGAGGAGAACCCTCACATTCCGCCTGAAAGCGGCGCCAAAACTTGCATAGGAACATGGCTTTAGAGGGTCCAGCGGCTCAAGTGCAGCAAATGGTCTAAATGACCAGCCGCCCTTGATCCGCGCAATTTGCCGGTACCCACCCTGCCCACCGCCGGATGGCGCCATGGTCTGCAGGCACACCAAAGCAAATATCCAATCGTCCGATGAAGCGATTCTCGCAATTCCTCGCTTCAAATCATGATTGCGCGCCGTGGTCAACAGATCCAGCGCGTCGGGCGTCGCTATGGGCTCCTGTACCTCCGCCTCGTGAGGGATCGGCGACTGCATGAACGCAGGCTTGCTTGGGTCTTCCACCACGAGACGCCAAGGCTCATCGCCGGGAAACTCGAGAGTCAGCCCTCGTAACACCTTAACCCACTCCGACTCGGTCGTCGGAAGGGCGTCAATCCCCGCCCGATGCAGTCCCAAAGCGGCCAACTGGACCAGAAACATGTGCCAGGATGGAGCTTGGTGCGGCCGCAAAGCGGGAAAGCTATCAACCTCATCACGCGCCAAACACGCTAGCATGCCAGGGAGAGTTACCCAACCGCCCGGCAAAGACCGAAGCAATGGAGCCGTCAAGAGGTTCCAGTCCGTCTGACTCACTTGCGCACCTTCATCAACCCTCGTCTGTCGTAGGACAACATCGTACTCCCGACAACAAACTGAATTCCGTGTTCTGTAAACTCTGGTTTAACAGGAGTATCTGCATCGACACCGTGCGACCAGTGTTCCGGCAAGGAAATCCACCGAATCTCTTCGCCCAGGGAGCTTTTCACTGGCTCGACAAACTCAATGCGGGCGCCTTCCCCACCCAGCCTTGTCCGGATCCGCTCTTCATCCGTCGGGAACCTAACCTCGCTGAAAGGAGTCTTGAAGGGGAGCAACACGTTCCTTGCCATGCCTTGATTGGCAAGCTCTGCCCCAATCACCTGATTCGAATATTTGGTCCACTCCTGCCCCATTTCCTCATGCAGTTCCGCGATGCGCTCCGGGTGCGTTGCACTCTCCACCAGCATCCGGTTCATAGCTGGAAGTTCCCAGATGGCAAAGGACTCTGCGAGCCTTCGAGTCAGTTCCAGAATCGAAAGATCGCGATAGATGCCTTCGTAGACGCCATTGTTCTTCCATGCCCCAAGGCCATTTTCAAAGTCCGGCTTGAGGAGCCTGGAAAGGCCTTGCGCCGGAACCAGGACGTAGCATTGTGGTACCTGAAACCCAGAGGGCCGAGAGAGCGACGCATTGCGATGGAGCCGTCCGATTCGCTGTAGCAAAACGTCCACTGGGCAGAGGTCAGTAAAGAGAATATCGGAATCAATGTCGAGACTCTGCTCCAGTGTTTGCGTGCCAATGACAATAACCCCACGATCATTCCGAGCCTTTGGAGATAGAGCTTTTTCCACTTCTCTGTCGAGCAACCGGCGATCTTCTGCCGCAAAACGGCCATGATGCAGCGATGGGCCGTCGTTGGCGCGCAGCAAGAACTGCTGACCGGCTGCTTGCCGCACGGCTTGCCAGGTTGCCACGGCTGCCTCCACCGTATTCCGGACAATCAGGACTCGAGCGCCATGCCGTGCGGCATCCACCGCAAGGCCTGCGCATGGATCCGGGTCCATTGTGGCCAGTACTGCCATTCCAACATTCTTGGGTTTGGAGCCTGATTCCGCCGTTGCTGGAGGCGCCTGGCCGCTGGACCACACTGCCGGGTACGCTGCTTGCACTGCTTCCTCATATGTCGGCAACGCAACTTGAAGCCACTTGGATCGCACGCGTGCGCCCAGTGTCGCGGACATCAGCAAGGCGTGGCCGCCACAATCGAGGTGCATCTTTATTAAGTGTCCCTGCACTTCGGTCATGTAGCTGTCGCTGGCATGCACCTCATCGATGACAAGCAGGCTCCGTGAGACAGCTGCTGCGCGGAGATGCGCATGCTTGACACGGAGCGCGCCGAGCATCGCCTGATCTACCGTGCCAACCGCAATCGTCGCGGCCAGGTATCGCTTTGCGCTTTCCGCAGCCCAGCGGCTGGCAAGCTTCTCTTCGGCAGCATTGCCGTCGTCGTCCCAGCGGACTTTCCAGCCAGGAAGTGCTTGGCCTTCTGCATCGCCCGCTCTGGTGTACCCGGGCACTGCGAGAACCGCCTCCGGAGCGTGGGAGCCGAAGTACGTCTTGAGCATCTGCTGCACACGATGGTGGAGCTGCATCGCTGCGGCGCGTGTGGGCAGGGCAAAATACAGGCCGTCTACAATCCCCGCCTCGAAGAGACGGGCAAACCTCCAAAAGGCTGCCTCGGTCTTTCCTGATCCCGTCTCTGATTCCAAGATGAGGAGTTGATCAGCCAATGAAGCTGAAGCAACAAGACTCTGCTGTGCGTTCGGCTTGGTGAATCCGGTGGCATCACGGAATCCAGTTCTTCCGGCGACCCCCTGTCTATGCGCCGCAACGTCGAGTCCAATAGCTGAGACAGCATGGCGGGCCTGGGTACGCGCACGACTTATGTAGTCCTCATCCAGATCTTGCACGAAAGGAAAGAATTTCTTGTCCGAACCCAGCCAGTCCGCAAGAGAGACAAGGCCAGCGAACAAATGAGCAAATTGGGGTCTAGATGGGAGCAGATCTGTCTTGGATAGGAACGCTTCGGGAAACCAGCAGCGAAGCATGATGCCGATTTCCATTGACGCTGAAATAGGATCGTATGTGAAGTGAGGGGTCTTCACCAGCTCCCAGGACTTGGCCGCGGTGAAGTCACTGTCGATCGGGCGCCCATGGTGCGCCAGCACAGCGAATAGCAACCCAGCGTCCCGCCCTAAACCCCATCCGAACATCTCCGCTTTGCCAAGATGAAGGGCGATAGCTCCGAGATCATGCTCCAAGAAGATCGCCAAACCTTCCCTTGTGTGTCCCCGGCGAGGCCCGTGCCAATCACCGTTAGGCCAGCCTCTTGCCTGAAACCCCGGGTGTAGCTTTCCTGCATCGTGCAAGAAGGCAAGAACCGATAGCCTGGATAGGGTAGCTTCGTCTAGCAGTCCGCCTGCTGCCCTTTCCATCCGCCCTCGAAAAACTGGCAGGCATGAAATCGCCTCAAAGCATGCAGCTACATCTGCACAATGGTGAGCAAGGTGATGTGATCCTCCTCCGGCCACGTCCGTCTTTGCCCATGGTGCCCGCACGGTTCCCGTCAATCATCCTCCCCTGCCATTGGCCACAAGCAGTATAGTGGAGCCCCTCTAGCGGTTGCCTCCCTGCGCTCAAATCGCGGAATCGTCGAGAAAGGCGGGACTAAAACCAAGGGCTGATCGAATGCCCATGCTGTGCTCCGGGCTTCCTCTAAGCTCCAGCCCGGAGCACAGCGCATCTCCATCCCTTCACCTTGTCCCGCAACTGCCACTGATGGACCAGAGTTAACTGCCAGAAGTGGGCCAACGTTACTTGCCAAACTCACTTCACTGGCCAACCCCTCGATGAAATTGCTCGTCACCGTCGGCCTGACCAAACCGCGATTGGCGATGACCACACTGTCGCCTGGATCGCCTGAAGGCTTGCTCTCTGGACCTATCAAGAGAGTTCTGATGTCTGTGTCTGGAACAGGGCGATTGAACTCGCTTGCGGAGCGAGCCCCATTTCTAAATTCGGACTGGACCGACGGCAGACTTCCCAATTGAAGCTGCTGAACATTTGACTTCCCATCCCCGTAGATCTCCAAGGGTCTGCCGTAAAGGCCCCCAGATGCGTGACAAAAGGCCTCAAACGGGATTTGATTCATAGGTGTGTGGGATTGGGACCGATGCAGATCGGCCAAGATCCTAGCTGAAGTTGGGTAGGGATTCTTTAGTGTGCCGGAAGATCTCGAGAAAAGGCGCATTATCGAAATGACACCGGGACACTTTCCGGCGAGTGACTGGTTGCTTTTGATCTGGGTGTCCGGCTCGTTGAGCCGGACACCCAGGTTATCGAAAATCGGAGTGATCGTCGTCTTCAGTGCCCTTATGCTTGTCAGGCCACCTTCCGTTTCTTCTCGGTGTCAATCAACCCGTTGAAGTGGTTGCGACTCGCATACCGCTTCAGGGCGCTGGCAGTGATGTACCTTTTGCTTCCGTCGCGGAAGCTCTCGAGTTCGCCGCTGGCCAGCCGATAATCGATAGCCCTGACACTCATATCGAGCGCGAACGCCGCGCTCTCGCGGTCATACCGCAGTTTCTCAACCGTCGCCCGGCTATGCTCAATAGCCTGCGTTCCAGTCCTAATTCTCCTGCACATACAGCTTTCCTCACAGAATTGGGATCGCTACGATGACCGGAGCGCGACGGCGCGTGTTGCCTTCAGCTCATTTGCTGTCGCAACACCTCTTACCTTGGTAGTGCCCGAACGGAGAGTTCGGTGAGTCCAGCTACAGCCAATTGGCTTTCACCTTCCTCGGCAGCTCATGTCTACCCTTGCGGCCGGCTCGAGATTCCGGCGGAATCGGTTCAGGCCCATTGGCCTTTCCCGATTCTCTTCCCTTTTCCCCTGGCGGTTGGTAGGGGAGCCTGATTTGCCGGGCGTGGAGCCCAGCTGTTTGGATTATAAGCTTCACTTCTCGGAGAAGCTGCAGTATTTCTGTTCTTAACCATTTAAAAATCAACAATGTGAGCCACATCACAACCGCTGGGCTTTGCAGCTAACCAAAGCTGACTGCTCCATTTGGTTGTGTCAGAATCGACATCTGATGAAGCAGCGTTCAAGAGAGTGACCATGGCGAAGGAAGTGAAGGCGGTTCGCGGCGTATATGAGAAGCCCCCGGGTTCTGGCGAATGGTGGATCAACTATTACGCAGGTGGTGTGCGCCACCGTGAAAAGGTCGGCCGCAGGCAGGCGGCGATCGATCTCTACCGGAAGCGGAAGACCGATGCATTGGAAGGCCGGAAGTTGCCGAGGCTGCGCAGCGGAAAGACCGTCTCACTCGGCGATTTGATTGATGATGCCGTTGAGTTTGCCAAAGCCCACAACAAAAGTTCCAAGGGCTATACAGTCAAGGGTGAAATCGTACGAAAGGCCATGGGGGATCGGGATGCTGCATCTATCACCCCTCAAGAGATCGACCGCTGGCTGACATCCCATTGCAAAACGGCGGCAACCTCGAACTGATACAAGAGCTTCCTGTCACTCTGCTTCCGGGAAGGCATGGTCAATGCAAAGGTGACCTCGAACCCGGCAAGGCTCGTACATCAAAGACGCGAGGACAATGAAAGGCTGCGGTTTCTCAGTTTTGAAGAATATGATCGTCTGGCGAAGGTCGTTAAGAAGCGTTACCCGGACCAACTCCCCGCGTTCATCGTCAGCGTCCATACCGGCATGCGCCTGTCCGAACAATTCACAGTCGTCCTTTCCCAGATAAAGTGGGATCGGCGCGTCATCGAACTGAGCGATACGAAGAATGGTTCAGCGCGGACGGTGGCCTTGAATGCAACTGCATTGAAGGCCTTGGTTCAAACCAAATCCGAAAGACACCCAAAACCGAACGAGCGGGTGTTCCCCTGCAATGCGGTCGATTTTGTGCAACGGTGGTGGTTCAAGCCCGCTCTGAAAGAGGCAGGCATCACCGGCTACACCTGGCACACCAATCGCCATACATTTTGTTCATGGCTGGCTATGTCCGGAGCCTCCCTCAAGGAGATCCAGGAACTGGCCGGGCATAAAACGATCCAGATGAGCGCCCGATACGCCCACCTTAATCCCGCCCACAAACTCGTAGCGGTTGAGCGAATTGCCAAATCTGCAGGCAGATCCCGCCGGGGCCTGAAGAAGGGCCAAACAGCCACCAAAACAGCCACCAGGACAGACTCCAGGCGGAATTGAGCCCACCAATCCAGGGCATAATTTGTTCTCTAAATTGTTCATATTATGTGTATTACAGTCGGTAGTATCTTGGTGGGCCCGGAGGGATTCGAACCCCCAACCAAGGGATTATGAGTCCCCTGCTCTAACCGTTGAGCTACAGGCCCTTCTTTGACTCACAGCGGCCACGGTGTGGCAGAGAGATTCCCGATGCGGGCCGCCGAGCCTTCTTTTGCATTGTAGGGCGAAGCGGGTGCGAAGCCAAACCGGCTCTGTCCCAGATTAGCGGATCTGTCCTGCGTCCAAGTTGCTGAATCGGCGACTGGGGCGCACCGGGCTTTAACAGAACTGTCACAATTGCCCGGTACGATACCGGCAGTCCATCCCCCCGCACAGGTGGGGATGGCGGGCGTAAAGGCCGACAGGCGTCCACGCGGGCAGCCGCCTGCGAGACTGCGGCACGGAAGGAACTTTGTAATGCAAATAGCGATAGAAGAGATGGGTGGCGGCGTAACCCGGGTGATTCTCGACGGGCGACTGGATATTGAAGGCGCGGCGGCCGTCGATTTGAAGATGAACGTGATTGGGGGCAGCAGCCAACTCCTGCTTGTCGATCTGCAGAAGGTTACGTTCCTGGGCTCCATGGGCCTGCGCTCCCTGGTCGTCCCGGCGCAGGCGGTGCGGCGGCACGGAGGCAAGGTGGTTGTGTTTGGGCCGGTACCGATGGTTGAGGAAGTCTTGAAGGCCGCCAATATCGATACGCTGATTCCTATCCATCACGAACTCAGCTCCGCTCTGGCCGCACTTCAATAAGGTAGCGGCCGCCAGGCCCCGCTCATGCCCGACGTCACCCAAAAGGCGGAAGCACATCTGAGCCTGAAAAGCAGGTTGGCAGAGCTGACGCAGGTCCGGCCCTGGGTTGACCGGCTGGCGGCCGAGCATTCCATCCCTGAAGCGACGGTTTTTGCCATCAACCTCTGCCTGGAAGAAGCGCTCTCGAATGTCATCCGACACGGCTACAAATGCGAGACGCACCACAGCCTTACCGTTCACTTCAGCGCAACCGCAAACGGTGATCTGATATTCACGATTGAAGATAATGCGCCGGTCTTCAATGCATGCGAATTCACAGAGAGCCCGGCGCCTGCCTCACCGGATGAAATCAAGCCGGGGGGGCAGGGCATCCATCTGATGCGCAAGTTTGCGGGCAGCCTGCGTTGGGAGCCGCTTCCGCATGGCAATCGCCTCACGCTCGGGTTCAATTACGGCGCTCAGGGCGGCGAACCCAGATAGTTGCCGTAGGTCATGAGCCCCACGGCGGTCAACAGCACCAGCAGCGCGCCCAGCAGGGTCGTCCAGGTGCGCGCACGGCATCCTTTCCACTCGCGCAACGCCACCCCCACAACTGCGCTGAAAAAGACCAGCATGGCCATGTGAATGGCCCAGCTTGTGAACTTGTAAGCCCCCATGCGCACATGGCCCAGGCCGTAAAAGAAGAACTGCCCATACCATAGAAAGCCGGTGAGCGTGGCCATGGAAAAGTTGAAGGGCAAAGCGGCTTTGATTTCGCCGGCCGGCAGCTCGACATATTCGCCCAGCGAGCGGTTGCGCACATGCAGAAAAAGGCAGTAAAGCGCAGTCGTAAAGAAGGCGCCGCCGCAGGAGAAGATGTAAACCACGTTGCCTTCAAACTGGCCTGCGCCATGCGCCGAGGCAAGCACGGCCAACGGCCTGCCCGCGTCCAAAGAGATTCCGAAGACCGCAGAAAGCAAGCCGGCCAGCACGCAAAAGAAGATCCCCTTGCCGAAGTGAAAGCCCTTGGGCATGCTGTCAGAGGTGCGCAGGTCAATGTCTTTGAGCCACCCGGCGAGGCCTGACACCAGAATGCCGCCTGTGGCCACGGCCACGCCTGCCAGCACCCAGCCCGCGCCTGTCTGGTTAAAGACGGCCGCCAGCTGGCCGGAAAGCAATGGAGTGACCATCGTCCCCAGCACGCAGGAGATGCCGATGGCGATGGCATAGGTGATGGAGAAGCCGATGTAGCGGATGGCCACGCCAAAGGCCGTTCCGCCGATTCCGTAGAGCGCACCCAGCAGGAAGGTTCGCGCCATCACATCCGCCGGCGCCTCGGCAAGCACCGCCACCAACTGCGGAATGGTGAACCACGCGCCCACCCAGGGCAGAATCAGCCAGCACACGCTTGCTTGCGCCAGCCAATAGGTTTGCCACGACCACGCGCGGGTCTTCTTCTGCGGCGTGTAACAGAGCGCGGAGCTGCACGCGCCCACGGAGTGGAGAAGAGCGCCCAGCAGGGGATTGGCTGTCATCATGCAAGAACCTCGCGCAGCGCCCCATGCCCGGCGGCGATCGCCCCAAGATTTCAGATTTGCTCGTCGAACTCCGCCGGCAGTTGCAGCGGATAGTTCCCGAACTCACGCACCAGCTTAACAATGTAGTCGTAGGTCTGGCCGGAGACGCCGCTGCTCACCGAGTGATCCGACTGAAAGATGTAGCCGCCGCCCTTGGCCGCATTCAATTTGCGCAGCACTTCGCGTCGAATGGCCCCGCGGTCGCCGCTCTCCCAGATCTGCATGTCGCTGTTGCCGCACATCCCCATCGTTTGCCCATACTGCCGCCGCAGTTCCACGCAATCCAGGCCAGCTTTGGCCTCCAGCGGGTTATAGGCGTCGATCCCCATCTCAATGTAGTCGGGAAAGATTTTTTTCGGGTTGCCGCAGCCGTGGTAAATCACCGGCAATCCCCGCGCATGCGCGTAGGCAGTCATCTCGGCCACCCAGGGCTTGAAGTACTCGCGCCAGTAATTCGGCGAAAAGAACATGCCCTTTTTGTAAGCCACATCGCCCCAGATCACAAAGCCGTCAATCAGCCCCGCGCCCGCATCCATCGCGGCCTTGGCGCACTCCAGGTAATGCGCGCCGATGCGGTTGATCACCGCGCCCATTCGGTCAGGGAACTCGGCCATCCACATCATGGCGTTTTCCTGCCCGATCAGCCGCGTGAGGCACTCGCTCACTTCGCCCATGCTGCCATACACCGGAAAATCTGCGCGCAGCGACTTCACGGTATCGATCCAGGCGGGGGAGTTGCGCTCGAATCCGTCGCCCACGCCGGCAATCTGGTTGTCGCCGGCTTCATAGAAGCGCCGCCGGTCGCGCGGGTCGTCAAACTCGGCGCGCTCCAGCTTCTCAAAGGTGTCAATCTCCCACCCGCGCATTTCGGGCATGGGAAACTCGAAGCGCTTGTGCATGACGGTGCCGTAGCCGGTTTTGACCACGACCTCTTCCGCCGTCTCCTTCAGGGTCTCGAAGGGGCGAATCCACGGGTCCATGTTGGGCACGGTTGAAATCCAATCCAGGTCGTAGTAGTAGTACGGATTGGCGTCGTCGGGCAGGCCCAGTTCCCTGCGCCAGCGGGTGGTAAAGCCGCCCCAGAAGAAGTCGCTGATCGGCACGCGATCCGGCTCCTGATGGCGCAGCGCGCTATTCAGCCGCTCCAACTTGCGCAGGGTGTTTGGCTTGCGCCCGGTGGTGTCGGCAGTCTGTCCGAAGGTGTTGAACATGCCCAATAGCACCCCCCCGTAAAGGTACAACAAAATCGGTGAAAACGTATACACACCCGCTCTGAACCTTCTGGCCTCGGCGGTCCATTTCTGCTAGAAAGCTAGACTTCCAACAGTGAAACCTCGTGCACCTCTGCCTTGCCGCCCGGCACGTGCTTGACCCGCAGCGTCTTCAGCTCCCACGGGCCCAGCGCGACCGCGTGGTCCAAGCCCAGAACCTTGCTCTTGATCGTCGCTTTGGTCGCGCTTCCCGATCGCTCCTGGATGCGCAGAATCGTTCCCTCCTGCGCTCCCTCCGCCTGCTTCACCGCCAGCACCCAAACGCTGCTGGGCATGATCTCCAGGTATTCGTTTTCCCACGCTTCGGTTCCCTTATGTGCCGAGTCCACGACCACTTCCGCCGGCGTCTGCAACTCCTCCGCCAGCCGGTCGAGCCCAAGCCCCGCGCACTTGCCACGCGCGCCGCAGAGCCAGAAGCGCCGCTCTTGCCGGCCCTGGTCCTGCCAGGCATTGGCGTCGTTCTGTGGCACCGTCGCCGGGTTATGCCGCGCAAACGGAGCCGACCGGATCAGCACGGTGCGAAACAGCCCGCCCAGGCTGTCATAGCTATAGCTGCCGTCGTTCACAACCGCCAGCGTATATTCGGCGCCGCCCAGCTTTCCCTCCACCGCCGCCCAATCCTGGTAAGGCCGCTCGTCGCCGTTCAGCGTCCGCTCAATCACCGCTCCCGGCACCTTGGCAAACACTCGCGGATCGGTCAGCGCCGTAGGAATCTCCAGCTTCAGCATCTGCTCGTGCTCGTGCCAGTCGATGACAAACCGCAGCTCGATGAAGTCGCGACCGGCAAATTGTGCAATGTCCATCACAATCTCGGAGTTCTGCCACTTTGCCCTCTGCCGCGTCACCCTTGTCACCGGGCCGTCTTCAATCACGGCTGTCGAAACCAGCTTTGGCCGGCCAATCTCTTCGCGGAACTGCCTGATGCCGTGCGCCCACGTGTCGCTCGTATCCTTGATCACCACCAGCCCGATGGGCCCCGCCAGCAACTCCGTGCCGTCGGACTTCAGTGAAGAGAACCCCAGCACCGAATCCGAAACTGTGAACAGCTCCTTATAGGTCTCAGGAGGTGCAGGATCGCCATGCTTCAACTCGAACACCTTGTATCCGCAGGCCGGCAGATCCACCCACGCCGAGAGCCTGTAGAAGAAATTCGTCATGCTCTCCGATGGCCGCCATTGCAGCGGAATCCTGCTTCCGTCTTTGGCTTCGAGGTGGCTGATGGGCGACTTGGGCGCTCCCGGCACAAACGGCGAGCCCGCAGGATCCTTCTCCGTGTAGCACTCCACCAACGCCTTGCGCTTCCACGGCAGCGGATTGTAGAGGAATACCGCTCCCTCGGTGACCGACGTCGTATCCACGCGCTTGGCCATCGCCTCCATGGCCAGCACCCGCACATGCGCGGCCACATCGCAGGCAGCGCCCACGCTGTCGCGCACGTCCTCGTAGTCAGAGTAGAGCGAAGTCCCCGCCATCATATCGTGGAACTGGCAGAAGAGAACCTTCCACCACGACTCCGCAAACTGCTCGGCCGGGTAAGCGCGCCCCATCGTCCGGTTGGCCAGCAGCGAGATCGATTCCGCCTCGCCCAGCCAGCGCTCCGCACGCCGATTTAGATATTTGCCCTCGGCATAGGTTGAGTAGCAGCCGGTGGCATGGATCTGCAGCTCGCCCTTGACCACGGGCAGCGAAGCAAACGCCGGCGAGTTCTCAACCGACTTAAAGAACTCCGCAAGCGTACTGAAGCGCAGCTCCGGCAGCGTCGTGTCTTTCTGCATCTCAAGAATCTGGCGAATCTGCTCCTTCGTCACCGCGCCGCCGTGGTCCCCCACGCCCATAAAGAAAGCGCCGTCGTCAAAGCCCTCGGCAAACACGCCCGTCGCCGCCGCCTTCACCATGCTCGCGTCCGAGTCATAGTTCTTCCAGATGCGCAGCGTCAGCACCCGCGATCCGTCCGGACCCTCCCACCAGAACAGCAGCGGCAACTGCATCTCGTGCTCCTGCGGCCGCATGAAGACGTAGTAGCCGTACCCGGCGCGCTTCAGAATCGTCGGCAATCCCGCCGCGTGGCCAAAGGAATCCGGGTTGAACCCGACCTTCACGTCCGCACCCAGCACTCGCTCGCAATATCGCTTGCCGTAAAGCGAGTGCCGCACAAAGCTCTCCGCCGAGGGAATGTTGCAATCCGGCTCAACCGGCCACGCGCCCACCACCTCCCAGCGACCCTCGCGAATCCGTTGCCTTATCTCGGCCAACATCTCAGGCGCGGCCTCCTGCACCCAGCGATAATGTTGCGACGAAGAGTGGCTAAAGCGGAAGCCCGGCGTCTCGTTCATCCGGTTCAGCGCGCTGCGAAAGGTATTCAGAACCGTGTCAGACCCGCTGCGCCAGGGCCACAGCCATGCAGCATCGATATGCGAGTGGCCAATAATGTGCAGCACCTTGCGCCCGCCCCCCGCTGCCTGCCCAAGAGCCGGAATCGCGGCCACCGCGCCCAGCGTTGCCGCTCCCTGCACCAGAAAATCGCGCCTCGACAGTTCCTTCGCCAGTCTGCTCACGTCCAGATTCCTCCATGCATTGCCCCGGGTTGAAAGCTCAGCAGCAGAAATCATGCTCCACCGGCCAACCTCCGCGCAACCCTCACCCAGCGCAATTGCCTGCCTGCAAGCCGCGTGAGCATCAGGCTCCCTTCGCCTACTGCGGCATCCAACGCCAGCCCACCGCAGGTGGTGCGAAAATGGGTAGAGATGCTCTCCCTCATCAATGCCGGCAAGCGCTTTGGCCCGCGCATTTTGTTCCTTGAAGCCAACTGGCTCATCCGCCCACGCGAAAAAACAGCACTGGTCGGCGCCAACGGCACCGGAAAATCCACCATCATGAAGGTGCTGGCCGGCCTCGAATCCCTCGACTACGGCCAGGTGCAGCAGACCCGCGGCATGAGCATCGGCTACCTGCCGCAGGAGGGCCTCGCGCTCACCGGCCGCACCGTCTTCGACGAGTGCCTTACGGTTTTTGACGAACTTCGCGAGATGGAAAAGGAAGTCGAGCGGCTGGGCGGCCAGCTCTCCGTGCTGGACCACGAAAGCCCCGAGTACGAGGCCGCCGCCGAGCGCTACTCCATGCTCCAGGAGCGCTTCCACGCCCTCGACGGATACGCGCTCGACGCCCAGGTAGGCGGCGTGCTCACCGGCCTCGGCTTCAGCAAAGAAGATTGGACGCGCCAGACCGACGAGTTCAGCGGCGGCTGGCAGATGCGCATCGCCCTGGCCAAGCTGCTGCTCGCCAAGCCGAACCTGCTGCTGCTTGACGAGCCTACCAACCACCTGGATCTCGAAACCCGTAATTGGCTCGAGGACTATCTCCATACTTATCCCTTTGGTTACATTCTTATCTCGCACGATCGTTACTTTCTCGATGTGACGATCGACCGCACCGTGGAGATATGGAACAAGCGGCTCAATGTATATCAAGGTAATTACACCAAGTATCTAAGCCAGAAAGACGAGCGCCGCACCCAGTTAGAAGCCGCTTATCGCAATCAGAAGATTCAGGTTGAACACCTTGAGTCGTTCATCAACCGCTTCCGCGCACAGGCCACGAAAGCGAAACAAGTCCAGAGCCGCATCAAGGAACTCGAGAAGATCGAGCGCATCGAAATCCCTGAAGAAGAGCCGGTCATCCACTTCAAGTTTCCCCAGCCGCCCCCCTCGGGCCGCATGGTGGTCGAAGCGGAAGGGCTCTCAAAAAGCTACGGTCCCAAGCAGGTGCTCAATAACGTCCGCTTCTCCATCGAGCGCGGCGACCGCGTGGCGCTGGTGGGCGTCAACGGCGCGGGCAAATCCACACTGATCAAGCTGCTCACCGGCATGGAGCAGCCTACCGCCGGCACCGTCAAGATGGGCCACAATGTCGTCAGCGAGTACTTCGCGCAGGACCAATACAAGGTGCTCGACGGCGACCAGCGCATGCTCGACGACATCAGTCGCGCCGCCGTCAAAGTGCCGGAGCAGGCGCTGCGCTCGCTGCTGGGCTGCTTCCTCTTCAGCGGCGACGACGTCTTCAAGCCGCTCGGCGTGCTCTCGGGCGGCGAGCGCAACCGCTATGCCCTGGCGCGCATCCTCGTCTCCCCCTCCAACTTCCTCCTCCTCGACGAGCCCACCAACCATCTCGACATGCGCGCCAAAGACGTGCTCCTGGAAGCCATCGCGGCCTTCAGCGGGACGGTAGTCTTTGTTTCGCACGATCGCTACTTCATTGATCGTCTGGCCACGCGGGTGCTTGAAGTGGAAGGCGGACAAGTCAACAGCCACGAGGGAAACTACGAAGACTATCTGCGCTGGAAGACCGCGCAGGCGGCCCTCCCACCGGACTGTCATCCTGAGCGAGCGCAGCGAGTCGAAGGACCCGCAGTTCGGGCGCTTCAATCATCACCGAATCCCGGCCTCTCAACGGCAGCCGTCGCCGAAGAATCTCCCTCCCAGGACCGCCCCCGCCGCCTCAACCCCATCAAGCAGAAGCAAATGGAAGATCGCTGTCAATTCCTCGAAGAAGAGATTCCCCGCATCGAGTCCGCCATTGCCCACACCGAGGAGCAGTTAGGCACGTATGTCTCCGCCGCCGAGACCCAACGCCTCAGTGACCTGGCCGAAGATCTCCGCAGCCAGCTATCTTCCCTTACCACCGAGTGGGAAGAGCTGACAATCCAGCTTGAGAACCAGTCGGCAGCGACCTAAAGAAGCCCTTATACCGCATCGTGCATAATCAAAAGACGATGGCACTTTTATGGAATCCCGAGAGTTGGCAAAAGCGGCTTGCCGAGCTCGAAGCGCAATCCGGTGAATTGAAAGAAGCTCCGCTGCGGCGGGACGTGCGCTCGCTGGGCACGCTGCTGGGCGACGTGCTCCGCGAGCAGGCCGGCGAGGAGTTTTTTGCGCAGGTTGAAGCGCTGCGCCAGGGCACCATCCGCCGCCGCGACGCCGAGGCCCGCGGCAGCGATGAAGATGCCACCCGGCAGGCTACCAGCGCCCTCGAACTCGTTCACTCACTGCCGGTGGAGCGGGCCATTCTGCTCACGCGCGCCTTTGCCTTCTACTTCGAACTCATCAACCTGGCTGAGACCAACCACCGCAAGCGCCGCCGCATTGCGCTGCAATTGAGCGGGCAGGCAGGCCGCCAGCGCGGGTCGCTGGCAGGCACGTTGTGCGAGATGCGCCGCGTGGGCATCAGCGCCGAGGAGGCTCTGGACTGGCTCAAGCGGGTACTCATCATCCCCGTCTTCACCGCGCATCCCACTGAAGTGGCGCGCCGTTCCGTCATGTTCAAGCGCCGCCGCATCGGCGAGTTTCTTGAAGCGCTCGACCGTATCCCCGTCCCCCAGCAGGATCTTGCGCGGCTGGAAGAACTGGTGATGGCCGAGATTACCAGCCTGTGGCAGACCGACGAAGTCCGCTCGCGCCGGCCCACGGTCTATGACGAGATCAAGATGGGACTCGACTACTATGACGTCTCCATCTTCGCCACGCTGCCCAGCCTCTATCGTGAAATTGGCGAAGCCCTCCGCGCCTCATATGGCCTCGAAGTCGAGACGCTGCTGCTTCCCCAGGTGCTGCGCTTCGGCTCGTGGATAGGCGGCGACCGCGATGGCAACCCGTTTGTGACGCCCGCGGTGACGCGCGATGCAATCCAACTGGCGCGCGGTCATTTGCTGCTCTACTATCAGCGGCAACTCGACGAAATTATTGACCTGCTTACCACCAGCGCCCAGCAGATGCCGGTGAGTGACGCGCTGCTGGCCCGCCTCAACGCCTATGTGACACGCCTCCATACTCCCGAAGCACAGGTCTTCGGCCTTCGCTACGAGTTTGAGTACTACCGCCGTTTCCTCATCTGCCTCAAAGCGCGCATACACCGCACGCTCCAGGTCATCGGCAAGTCCGGCGCGGGCAGCGAGGCCTTGCCGGTGATGCCTTACACGCTGAACCAGGATCAGGAAAAGCTGGCCCAGGCACTGCCCGCTTACTGCTCAGTGGACGAGCTGATCGACGATCTTGAAATCCTGCGCGATTCGCTGGCCGGCCATCGCGGATTGCGGATTGCGCGGACCATTGTCGATCCGCTGATTTTGCAGGTGCGCACCTTCGGGCTCCATCTGCACACGCTCGACATTCGCCAGCACGCCCGCGTTCACGCTGTGGCCTTGCAAGAGGCCATCGCGGACACGGCCGCGCCCACCCTGGCCGCCGGTCTCTCCGAACAGACAGCCTCAGTGCTTGAAACCTTCCGCGTAGTGGCTGAAGTGAAGAGCGGCTGCTCGCCTGAGGCCATTCGTCAATACGTGATCAGCGGCGCCTCCTCGGTGGACGACATCCTCGCCGTCATCCGCCTCGCCCGCCTCGGCGGCGTCCAAGTCGAGGGCGGTGGCCGAGATCCCGGCATGATGCCCGTGCCGCTCTTCGAGTCGATTGAGGATCTGCGCCGTGCGCCCGAAATCTGCCGCGAGTTGTGGAGCCGGCCTGACTATCGAAAGCTGCTCGCCACCTGGGACAACTGGCAGGAGGTCATGCTGGGCTATTCCGACTCCAATAAGGATGGCGGCATGCTGACCTCAACGTGGGAAATCTTCCGCGCGCACCGCGATCTGCACGTGGTGGCGCGCGAGTGCGGCGTGAAACTGCGCCTCTTCCACGGCCGCGGCGGCACGGTGGGCCGCGGCGGCGGGCCCACGCATCGCGCCATCTTCGCCCAGCCCATCAACTCCTTTGACGGCCAGTTGCGCATCACCGAGCAGGGCGAGGTGCTGAACTTTAAGTACTCCGACGAGGTGCTGGCCGAGCGCAATCTTGAGCTGATGATCGCCGCGTCACTCGATGCGTTGGCGCGCCCCAATGCGCGCGACCCGCAGGGCCACTTCACCGGCATCCTCAAGCCGGAGTGGGAGGCGGCCTTCGACGAGCTCTCGGCGATTGCCTTCGATTTCTATCGCACCCACATTCTCGACGATCCCGGCGTGGTCACTTACTTTGAGCAGTCAACGCCCGTAGGCGAGTTGGAGCACGCCAAGATCGGCTCTCGGCCATCGCGCCGTAACGCGTCTCCGAGCCTGGCAGATCTCCGCGCCATTCCCTGGGTCTTCGGCTGGACGCAGTCACGGCTGCTGGTGCCTGCATGGTTTGGCGTGGGCTTTGCTCTTGAAGCGTATCTCGAAAAGCCCGGCACGCTCGAACTGTTGCAAACCATGGCCCGTGAGTTTCCGCTGTTCATCGACCTGCTGCGCAACGTGGAGATGGCTTTGGGTAAGGTCGATCTCGGCACGGCCCGCCTGTATTCGTCACTGGTGGAGGACCGCTCGTTGCGTGAACGCATCTTCGATATGTTTGACGGCGAGTTCCATCGCACCGCCCGCGCCGTTCTGGCCATCACGCGGCAGGCTGAGCTGCTGCAAAGCAACCAGGTGCTCGGCCACTCCATCAAGCTGCGCAATCCGTACGTGGACCCGATGCATCTCATCCAAGTCGATATGCTGCGCCGCAAGCGCCAGGGCGAAAGCACGCCGGAGGTGAATCGCGCCATTGCCGCCACCATCAGCGGCATCTCCGCGGGATTGCGCAACACCGGTTGAGGCGCGCCTGGCGTGCCCACAAACCGCTGCGCTTGGTCCCGCAACGACCAATTGAGAACAGGTCATTCCTGACCCCCTCTGCTATGCTTGATGGTTTACCCGGTGAGGAGAAGCCATGCCCGAACATAGAGCACGAAAGCACCATCAGGACCGGGTGGCGGAGACGTTGCGGCTTGAGATCGGCGCCATGATTGAGGGCGAACTCTCTGACCCGCGCATCGGTTTCTGCTATGTGACTGAGGTGCTCATCAATCCCGGCGGCAAGTCGGCGCGGGTTTATGTGGCCATGGACAGCGCCGTCCCCGATGTAGCCAAAGCCGAGGCCGATACGGTCGCTGGCCTTGAAGCAGCCAAAGGCTTTATTCGCTATGCCTTAAAAGAGCGCATGGGCGTTCGTCATGTGCCGGAACTCAGCTTTCTTGCTGACCGCTCCGGCCGCTTCCAGGCGCGCATTGTGGAACTGATGGACCGGACGCGCAAGCGCCAGAAAACCCCGGTTGACCCGCCCGCCCCGGCCGGCCAGCAGGCAGCAGGAGAGTAACCGAGCATGGATCAACTCTCCCCCACGATATCCCTGCAACCACTCGAAGGTGTGCCTGCCTCTCAGCCTGCCGCTGGCGCCGAGAACCCGATGCAGGCCATCCTTGAGGTTTTGCGCAAGGGCGAGCGGTTCCTCGTCTGCTCCCACTCTCGGCCAGACGGCGACGCCGTGGGCAGCGTCACGGCCATGGGCATGCTGCTTGAGCAAATGGGCAAGCAGGCCGATCTGGTCAGCACCGACCGCATTCCAGACATCTACCGCGGCCTGCCGGGCGTTGAAGCAATCCGCCCGGTACAGATTGTTCACGGACCCTACGATGCCGCCATCCTGCTGGAGTGCGACGGGCCGGCACGGGCCGAGGTGCGCGGCCTGGAGAATTTCTTCCAGATCAACATCGATCACCATGCAACGGGCCGCGACTTTGCCCATCTGAACTGGATTGACCGCGAGGCGGCCAGTGTGGGCGAGATGGTCTATCGCCTGGCCATTGCCGCCGGCGTCACCATCACGCCCGAGATGGCCAGTTGCCTGTATGCAACTGTGCTCACTGACACCGGCGGGTTCTGTTACGGGGGAACGCGGGCCTCCACCTTTGCTCTGGCGCGCGACCTGGTGCTGGCCGGGGCCGATCCCCGGCGCATTGCACAGCAGATTTACTTTTCTACCGCAACCTCCAAGCTGCTGCTTTTGGGCGTGGCCCTGGGCAATCTCAAGCGCGAGGGCCGCCTGGCCTGGCTTTGGGTGACGCAGCAGGATATGGTGCGCACCTGCGCGGCCGACGAGGATTGCGAAGGCCTGGTGAACTATGCGCTATCAATTGCTGGCGTGGAGGCCGCGGTCTTCCTGCGCGAGTTGCCGGATCGAACCATCAAGCTGAGCCTGCGCAGTAAAGGCCAGATGAACGTAGCCGCCATCGCCTGCGGACTGGGCGGCGGAGGCCACGATAATGCCGCCGGATGCACGCTGGAGGGGCCGTTGAACCGTGCACTCGATGAAATTCTGGCCCAATTGCGTTCAAGTTTGGCCGGATTTGTCCCCGGTGCGCCCTGAGAGCCCTTGAGATTCGGCTCGAATCTGTTAGCCTTGTCCCTGTCGAACGCTGCGCATACTTCGCATCTTAATTTCAATCTGGGTTCAAGCAGGAGCGAGGCTATCCCCAACTTCGCTCCCGCTTGGGCGGGAATCTCAATTCTGCGCGGACCCCGGTTGCGGCCCGTCCGCTGGAGAGACGCCGAACGTGGAAAACACACTGGAACCCCCTGCTCCGGATCGGCCTGAATTCCGGCGCAAACGGCTGCCCAGTTGGGCCACCGTCCGCGAGGCAGCCGCCTTCCTTGGCATGACCGTGTTTTTTCTCGCGTACGGCCTCACTCCGCTGCTGGGCGGCGACGGACTGGGGCTGGTGGGCGCCGACGAACCTCGTTATGCACAGATTGCCACTGAGATGCTGGCCCGCTTCGACAGTGCCGCCACACTCAAAGCCCGCCTGAGCGCCTGCGTCACCCCCTATCTCTACGGCCATCCCTGGCTTGAGAAGCCCGCGCTCTACTATTGGCGCGCCATGTTTGTCTTCCAGGATTTCGGCGTCCACGACTGGGCCGCGCGCCTGCCCTCGGCCAGTTTCGCCTTCATCATGGTGGCGCTCATCTATTTGCACATGCGGCGTTTTCGCCCCGGCGGCCATCTTGATGCGGCCATCATCACCGTAGCCTGCGCCGGCATCATGGGCTTTGCCCGCGGCGCTTCTACTGACATGCAGATGGCCGCCCCTTTAGCCATCGGACTGCTCGGCTGGTACGCCTGGTATGAGACCGACTCCAAGTTCTGGCTCTTTGATATCTACTTCTTTACCGGCGTAGCCACGCTGGCCAAGGGGCCGGTGGCGCCGTTTCTCGCCCTGGTCATCGTGGCCGCCTTCGCCTTCCTGCGCCGCGACTGGTCCATTCTTTGGCGATCCATCTGGTGGCCGGGCATCGTGCTCTACCTGGCCATGGTGCTGCCCTGGTTTATCGCCGTGCAGCATCAGAATCCCACTTTCTTCCGCGAGTTCTTCCTGGAACATAACCTGGAGCGCTTTGCCACCGACCGCTTCCAGCACAAGCAGCCCTTCTGGTACTACCTGGTCGTGGTCACGCTGGCGGTGATGCCCTGGACGGTGATCGCGGGCCGGGCCCTCGTCGACGGCATTCGGACTTCGTTCCTTGAGTGGCGAGTGCGCCACTCAAGCAAACACAAGCCTTGCGCCGGCCAGCCGGGAGATGCCTTCCCTGAGTTTCTGGTCCTTTGGGCGCTCATTCCCATCGTCTTTTTCTCGCTTTCGCAGTCCAAGCTGCCCGGCTACATTCTGCCCTCCATTCCTCCCATCACCATCCTCACCGGCGACTATCTCTTCCGCTGCCGAAAGACTGGCCTCAGCAACTGGGTACTGGCTGGCCACGCGGTGCTTTGCGCCATCATGACCGCGTTTGCCCTGCTGCTGCCCTGGTTTGTAGCCCACGGCGCTAAAGTGCCACCGGTCTATGCGCTGGCAGCCGCACTGATGGCCGCCATTGGAGCGGCGCTGCTGATTCTGGTCGTGACCAAGGGATTCGGTGTTGCCAGGCTCCGGCTGGTTACCACCGGCGTGCTGGTGGTGCTGATGTTCTTTCTCTATGGCGTAGGTCCGTTCTTTGGCATTCCGGCCCTTGCCGCCAGCAAGCGGACCATTCACCTGCTCGATCGCTACTACTCTGCGCGCCCCATGGCTGCCAGGCTGGCCACGCTGGTCCCCGGCGACGAGACGGTCGCCGTCTTCCGCGTTCGCCGCGACATGGAGTATGGCCTTTCGTTCTACCGCAATCAGGAGGTGGCCAATTACGAGGAAGACGGCGTGCCCGACGAGCAACACGTGCTCGTGGCGCGTGTGGTTGGCCGCGGCGGTACTGACCTCCACACCGAGCAAGCGCTTGAAGAGTACCTTGAAGCCCGGCAATACCAGCGGCTTTTCAGTTGGCCTGAGCAGGGGTTGATGGTCTACTTGGTGGGCAAGCGCTAGGCTCACCCATCCGCACGGCATCTTGCAGTTAGTCGCCACTCGTGGCACAGTGACCGCAGGGCTCTTTCGAGATTTTTGCGCCGGTTGAGAGCGCGCCTCGATCGCCCTGAACCCTTCGGGGCAAGTTCACGTCCAACAGGGATAATATGGCGTCCGGCCTTTCCATTGAGATTCTCGACCTCCGCCACTTTGCCGCGCCCATGCTGCGGCCTGTGCTGGATGCTGAGGGCCTGCTTTGGAAACAGCGCCTTCACTGGGACTACCGGCCTTCCGCCCGCCTTCTCATGCAATATCTTGACAGCCATATGCTGCCAGGATACGGAGCCGTCGATGCTGGCCAGGTCACCGGCTATGCTTTCTGTGTTTACGAAGAGACCAAGGCGATCATCGGCGATGTCTTTGCCATGCCGGCCGGCACAGACGCGCTGGCAGAGGTCCCGACCGGCGCTGGCCCGGCCTTCGAGATTGAGGAAACGCTGCTCAAGCACCTGCTGGAGACGCTGCTCAACTCGCCCCAGGTTGACCGGGTGGAATCGCAACTGCTGCTGCATCCCTCCGGCCGCCACGCCGGTCTCTTCCGCCGGAACGGCTTCGAGATCTTCCGGCGCCTGTTCATGGTGCAGCAGCTTGAGGGCCTCGCTCACCCTCATCCCTTCCATCTGGCGCCCCACCTGGAACTGCGCGGCTGGCGCGACGAGGACCTCACCTCCGCCGGCCGGCTCATCAGCCTGGCCTACAGCGACCACCCCGACGCGCTTATCAATGACCAGTACCGCACCGTCCACGGCTCGCAGCGCTTTCTGCACAACATCGTCCGCTACTCCGGCTGCGGGGCCTTCTCAGCGCCGTGCTCCCACGTGGTGGTGGAGCGCGCCACCCGCGAGCTGGTCGCTCTGGTACTGGGCTCCCGCGTCAGCCCAGAGAGCGGCCACATCACCCAGCTTTGCGTCCATCCCCGCTATCGCCGTCAGGGTCTGGCCCGCATGCTGCTTTCGCTGGCCGCCTTCCACTTCCTGCGCCTGGGCGCGGCTGAGATCTCCCTCACCGTCACCGAGGAGAACACCGAGGCCATTGAGCTCTACCGCGCCGAGGGCTACACCTGTGCGCACACTTTTGACGCCGCGGTGTGGGAGCGGGATCTGAATATGTGAGCGAAGAGTCGAGTCAGGGACGAGTAGCTACCGCGCGATCAGGAACATCAGCCAGCTAAGCACTACCGCCGAGCCAAGAAACAGCACAAAGCAGTAAATGCCATAGCGAACCATGCGTGGCGGCGTGTCGCGCTGCGTGATGCCGAAGACAACCGACGCGAACAGCGCAAACAGCGCCAACGCTGCGAAGTGGGAGGGATGCAGCATTAGCTCTTCCTCCCCGTGCGCAGATTGTGGGCGTCCACGGCGGCAATCACGTTCAGTAGCCCCGAGACCACGATAAACCGGGTGCCGTAGTCGGCGGTGGTCACCTGCACCTGGTCCGCGCCCAGACCCATCATCCGGCTCAGCACAAACAGCAGCCCGTTCCCCAGGTCGCCGGCCAGCCCCAACAGGTCAAGCACGTCGTGGGCGCTGGAGTAGAGCTTGCCCTGCATGGCGATTCCGAGGGCGAACATGCCAAACACTGAGGCGGCCAGCAGCGCGCCCCGGCCCCACTTGCGCAGCAGAAAATGCCCGGCTCCGGGCACCAGCCAGCCGGCAATCAGGGGCAGATATACAAAGCCATTCTCTGCCGCCGCGTTCTTCTTGGGTTCGCTTGCCATTCCTTTTTGACTATACCGCACCGGGGTGAGGGTGCTCTTCCGGCTCGTGACCCTAAATCCTCACCAGTTCCCGCTGCACCCGCCCCGTAACCCACGCTTTCCCGGGCGCGGTCATCATGTTCACCTCGCTGCGTACGCCAAAGTCGGGCAGGTAGATGCCGGGCTCGACCGAGAAGCACGTGTGAGGCAGGATCAAACGATCGTCGTGCGTTTCCAGATTATCCAGGTGCGCGCCCGAGCCGTGCAGCTCGCGGGCGATGTTATGCCCGGTGCGATGCGTAAAGTATTCCCCGTAGCCTGCCTCTTGAATCACGTCGCGGGCCGCATCGTCGGCCTCAAAGCCGCGGATCGACCGGCCTGAAGCAAAGGCCTGTTCCACGGCGGCAATGGCCGCGTCGCGGGCTTCAAGCACGGTCAAGAAAACCTTTTGCTCGCGCTCGGAGGGCTCGCGGCCCACGACGCCGGTCCACGTGATGTCGTAGTAGATGCTGTTTGCCCGGTTGGGCCGCGCCCAAATGTCAATCAGCACAAAATCGTCTTCGCGGATGGGCGACGAGCGTCCGGCGGTGGGCTCATAGTGCGAGTCAGAGCAGTTCCGGTTCACGCTCACGTTGGGCCCGTCGCTCCACACCAGCCCTTCGCGGCGCATGGCCTCGCTGAGCCACACCACGTGGTCCCACTCGGTGAGTTCGCCGGTGCGGCCGGCGCTGGGCCTCAGCTTGCGGGCCATCTCGCGCCAGCCCTCGGCCAGGATGAGATCGATCGCCCGCTGCGCCTCGGCGTGGCTGGCGCGCTGGTCTTCGTCGAGCACCGCTTCAAACTGCGCCACCAGGTCGGCGGAGCTCGCAATCCGCTTGCCCAGCGAGCGCAGAAAATCCACTGTCCCCGCATCCACCATCGACACATACATGATGGCGTTGTTCGGCGAGTACTGCATGGCGAGATTGCGGAAGCCGCCCAGCATGGCTTCAAGCCCCCGGGCGAGCTCCTGCCAACTGGAGTAGACGGCCTTGCTGCCCGGGAGGTCATCCAGCCGGCCCTGCTCGATCCGGTGCACGAGTTTGCGCGGCTCGCCCTCGGCGGGCACAAAGTAGTACCAGCGGCGCGTGATGTGGGCCTTCTCGTCCAGGCCCAGGATGCGCGCCGCAATAGGGTCGCGATGATGGTGGTCGTAGAACAGCCAGCCGTCATGGCCGGCCTCGCGCAGTGCGGCCTGAATTGCTTCGAGGTTCATAGGGGCAATTTTACGCGCGCAGCTTCATATCGACCATTCCGGAACCGGCTCCCTCGCCCCGGGTAAGGTTGCCGCGATCTTGGTCACCGCGATCACGCTGATATCGTCTGCCTGGCCGAAGCGCTGCGCTGCGGCGGCCAGATCGGCGGCACTGAGTCCCGCCTTCAAAAGCTGCTCAGTCCGCTCGAAGCCGAACAGCCGCCCCTCCGCATCCGTCGCCTCGGCAATGCCGTCGGAGACCAGCACCAGCCGGTCGCTCTCTGCCAGCTTGAAATGCATCACCGAGAAGTCTGGTCCCGGCAGCATCCCCAGCGGCAGGGCGCCTTCCATGGCCACCGGCTGGCCGTTCAGGTAGGGCGGCATATGGCCGGCATTGGCCAGCGTCACCCCGCCGTCCGCCGCGATGCTCAGCGCCAGGCAGGTGGCTTGGGCGTCGCCGCGGCCCAGCAGGCGCCGGTTTAGCGCGCCCAACACAAACATTGGCTCAGGATCCGTTTCTGCCGCGGTGCGAGCAGCTCCCACCAACAGCGCTACCAGCATGCCGGCCTTCAATCCCTTGCCCGCCACATCCCCGGCCACAATCAGCAGGCTGCCGTTGCTGGGGTGGGGAACGATCTGGAAAAAGTCGCCGCCCACCTCCTGCGCAGGCCGATATTCGCTCTCGATTTCAAAGCCCGGCAGGCTCACGCGCGCCCGCGGCAAGATCACCTGCTGCACTTCCTGCGCCTGTTTTACATCCAGCGCCATGCGCCGCTGCTTCAGCACTGAAAAGTAAAGCCGCCGTCCCAGCAGCAGCACCAGCACCAGAAGCAAAAGCAGGCCGGCAAGTTGGCCGATACCGAACTGCACCCCAAAAGGAAACCAGTAGATTTGCAGGTGCAGAATCGAAAGCTCATTCTGAAAACGAGAAAAGCCGTGCAGCAGCAGGGCTGGCAGCGCCAACCATCCCTCCACGCCCTGGGTGCGAATCCCTTCGATAAAGATCCAGAGCACAAGCGCCAGTGTCGCTAGCCGGGCTGCCATGGAAATAACATGAAATGCAGCGCTGACCGGCCCAGGAACAAGCGTGAACCAGAGATTCTCACCCAGCGCATTCGAAAGCGCCAGCAGCGCGGCCAATGCGAATGCGGCTGTTGGCAGCCACGCCGGACGGCGCAGACGGAACCATACCCACCAGATCATCGCCCATCCGGCACTCGTCAGGGGCGTCAGCAAGATGTCGGTGATCACATTGCCGGCCTCCCCGCTCAAAGCCTGTGTCCAGACGGTGAGGGTGAGCACGATGGAACTTGTTGCCGCAAGCAGATAGACCCCGCCGATCCACAGATACACTCGGTCCGAGCGGTCAAAAAACACAAGCGAGAATGCTGTCAACGCAAGCAGCAGGTAAAGAAAGGCAAATATAGGGGTGGTTGCGTAGGCGCGGCTCAGTTCCACCCATTGGGATTGAAAGTCGCCCGCTACGGTTCCCGCGTCGCCTAGCAGCGGTGCGTTGTGCATTCCGCCTGCATCCGGCTGCTGCATCGCCGTCGTTGGCTCCATCCAGAAGCGGAAAGCAAGCACCACAGAGGCGGGGCCTTCCACGTCCTGCTGCGGCAACTGGAAGATCATGGGCCGGGTGTTGTAGATGGAAGGGCGGCTGCGGGAGAAATCGCCGAAGCTGCCCAGAAGCACTCCGTTGGCCATCAACTGGTAGGCGTCGTCCACATCGGAAGGCCCGCCCACCGCCAGTTTCTCGCCCGGCTTCACGTTGACGCGCACCCGAATGCGATACCAGGCATAGCCCCAGTAGCCGCGATGGCCCTTGGCCGTCCAGCCCGGTACGTATCCTGAAAGTCCGGCGGTGGGGTCAATAGCGCCTTCAGCAGACGTCAGGTCAACGGTCTCCCAACCCGAGTCGTCAAAGCCGGGCTCTGCCCAGAGCTGCTCGTGGGTTACCGGATCGATAGGCGAATCGCCCACGGTGAACTTCCACGGGCCGTAGAGCCGCGCGGAAGACTGGCCAATGGTGACGCTGGTGGTATCGCCTGGTCCGCCGCCCGGCTTGTTGGGCACAACCCTTGCTTGCGCCCATCCGAAGCAGCCGAGGCCGGAAAGAAGAGAGAACAAAAGGAGGAAGCGTCGCGCCACGGGGTGAAACCTCACTTCTCGAGAAAGCCGCTGACTCTCTCTACAGCGCCGCCAGCGCCTCAGCCTGGGTGGCGAACAGGCCTGCGTACTTGGTGATGCCCACCATGGTAAATACCTTGGTGAAGTGCGGCGAAAGCCCGAAAGCATATACCTTCTGGTCAGAGTTCGAAGCCTCAATCAACATCTGGATCACCAGTGCGATGCCGCTCGAGTTGATGTAGTCCACCTTGGAAAAGTCCAGAAGAACTGACTTGACTGTGGCCTTGGGCAGTGCCTGATAGGTGCCAAGGACCGCGTCTTTTGAGGTGCTGGCGATATCGCCTTCAAAGCGCAGCACGGTGACCGGATGACCTGCAGGGGAAGTGAGCTGTTCCATGTGTGCCTTTGTCTCGCTTTGCACGATCGATACTCTCCGTAATCTTTGTCAGTTACTCAGCTTCAGTATTCAGCCGGATGACCAGGCGGACATAACTGCTTTTGCCATTGGCGCCGGCCACCCACTCAGCTTCGTCCACCAGCGCCTGAATGAGAAACATGCCCATGCCGCGGGGGTCTTCTTCCCCGTGCATCTTGCGGTCCATGTCCGGTTTGGGCGGCAGTTCCTTCAGCCCCTTGCCGTCGTCGATCACTTTCACTTCCAGCGCGTCCTCGCCGGCAGAGAGCACCACCCCAACCGAAAGCCGCTCGTTCAGCCGGTTGCCATGTTCCATGGCGTTGATGCAGGCCTCAGCCACAGCCGTCTTCAGGTCTTCCACGCGGTCTTCGCGGAAGCCCATCAGCTTGGCCACCGCGGCCGCCGTACTCATGGCCACTTTCTCGTAGCCCAGCTGCGAAGGCAATCTGACCTCGACGCTGGTGGATTTGATAGCCGTCATTGCTCCGTCTCCATGGACGCCGACCCGCGGCACAGCGCCAGCGCGGTCATATCGTCCCCCTGCGGGCCGCCTTCTGAGAACTTCTCGATGGCCGCCCACAATGCATCGAGAATACCATCGGCCTTCTTCTCCGGGCACTGAGAAAACTCGTCCAGGAGCCGTTCCGGCCCAAACTCTTCATCCCCTCTGAAGACCTCGGTCAATCCGTCGGTGTAAAAAAGCAACCTCGACCCCGGTGTAAACCCGCATTTCTCGGTTGTGTAGCGCATCCCTGGCAAAAGGCCCAAAGGCGTTCCTGCGGCATCGAACTGGCGAACCTTCCCGCCCGGGTCCACCAGGAACCCCGGGTTGTGCCCGGCATTCACCACTTCCATCTCTCCGGTCGCCGGGTTTAGGCGCAGAAAGATAGCCGTCACATAGCGGCGGCGATGCTCTTCTCCCTCGGCCCAGTGGTGTTGGTTCATCCGTATAGCCAGCTCATCCAGGGGCGGCCCGCTGGCTGCCATAGCCCGGAAGGCTGACCGAAAGCTCATCGAGACAATCGCCGAGGCCAGCCCTTTGCCGGCCACATCGGCCACTGCCACCAGCAAGTTGCCGTCGGGCTGGGCAACAATATCAAGGTAGTCGCCGCCCACTTCATAGCAGGTGGCCGAGCGGAAGGCCAGCGAATAGCCATCAATCAAGGGCAGCTCCTGCGGCAACAGCGAACGCTGGATGTTGCGGGCTGCGTCCAGATCCTGCTGCACCCGGGCAAACTCCACATTGCGCTTGTGGTTGCGCGCGTTTTCAAGCGCCACCGCAGCCTGCAAAGCCAACCCCTCAATAAAGTCGGCTTCGTAGAGCGTCAGTTCCCGCCCATTCGGAGGTGCCACCAGGAGCTCCGTCATCCGGCGTCCATCGCGGTCGTCCAGCGGATAACTCAGCCCTCCCCCGGCCGTGGCCTTGGCGCCGTAAGCCAGCCCGGTGCCAGAAAACTCCGCGCCGGCCATCTCCAGCTCCCGCACCACGATGCGCAGCACCTGCTCCAGCACTTCGTCTTCGCGGACGGTGGAGTGCACTTGACGCGAGGCCTCAAGCAGCGCCTGCAACCGCGCCACCTGCTGCTGCAGGTCGATTGTCTCGCCATTGCCGGGAATCTGAACGCCCGCAGCCATCGCGCCGTGACCTCCGTGGAATCTCAATCTATCATGGCCGCCGTCCGGCTGGCGTCCCTTCTGCCGCCACACTGCGTCAGCCAGCAGGTTAGTAACCTTGTCGAAAGCTCACACCGCTGGATATACTCCGGACTTACTGGCCAGCTTCCCCCTGAGATCGGGCGCCTTCCCGCTTTTCCTGCCTCGTCTCCGCTGGTTGAACCGCCAAAACCCAATCGGGAGCGCCTGCCGCCCATGACTCAAGACGACACCTTGAAGGGATCTACCTTTACCGTCGAACGCGAGGACTCAAAGACTCCCGGCACTGTAATTTTGCGCCTCTGTGGGCCGTTGACCGCGCGCAACATCTACGGAACCTTGTCTCCAGACGCGCTGCGCTCTCTCTTCGACTCCCATCCAGCAGCCGGGGGCGCGCCGCATGCCGTGAACATCCTCGACTTCGCTCACGTTCCCTACCTGGACTCGATGGGCATGGGCATGCTGGTGCGCGAGTACGTCCGATGCCACTCCAGAGGCATCCGGATGGTTCTCGCCTCACCCGGCGCACGCGTTCTTGAACTGCTCGCGCTCACCAAGCTCGACACGGTCATCCCGCTCGCCGCCTCGGTTGAAGAAGCTGAAGCCACTCTGGCTGTATAAATGGCATCAGGCAGAAGCCCCGGCAGCTTCCGCCACCCGCAACATCGTCAGCACGGTAATGTCATCGTCCTGCCCAAAGGCCTGCGCGGCCTGCGCCACTATTTCGGCGGATTCGCGTGAGATGGCGGCAGTGCGTTCAAAACCGAAGAGTTCGCCTGCCTGGTTGCGGGCTTCGACCACGCCGTCCGAGAGGAGTGTGAGTTGCTGGCCGGCAGCCAACTGGAATGTGGATTCGGTATAGATTGTGCCGGCGTCCAGGCCGAGGGGCAGGCTGTTTTCCAAAGGGAGTTCCTGGCTGGCCAGATAAGGGGCCAGGTGACCTGCGTTGGCCACGGTGAGTTGGCCGTTGGCGTCGGCGCGCAGCACGAGACAGGTGGTGAATCCGCCATGGCTGCGGCCAAGCATGCGCTGGTTCATGGCGGTGAGAATGGCCGCGGGGCTTTGAGTGTAATGGGCGAGGGTGCGAACGGTGCCAACCAGCAGCGAAACCGTCATGGCGGCGGGCATTCCCTTTCCGCTTACGTCGCCGATGATGGCCAGGATGCCGCCGCTGGTGGTGGCGAGAATCTGGAAGAAGTCTCCGCCCACCTCGCCGGCCGGTTTGTAGACGCTGTGGATGCTGAATCCGGGGATTGCAGGAATCTCTTCCGGCACAAGAATCTGCTGCACAATGCGCGCGGCTTCCAGTTCTGTAGCCAGCCGCTCCCGCTGGGTACTGGTGCGGTTAAACCGCAGAATCAGGATGGCAAGCATGGCGACGAGGAAGATGAAGTCTGCCAGGTCCTGGAGAAGGAACGGAAAGGGCCAGTGGAAGGTGTCGTAGTACCAGCTTGACTGCGCGCGATACCAGCCGACGACATACAAGCTCCAGAGCGCGCCGCCAATGAGCGAAACGATTGGGCCCAGGATTGCTGGAACCAGCAGGAGCCTGGCATCTGGATAGCCTTGGAATGCGCGGCGGATCAGCAGCGAGAGAATCCAAATCGGCAGGGCGAGAGAAAGAAGCACGCTGAGTTCATTCCACAAGGCGATACTGATGGATTGAGTGATGCCGAAGACCATGACGACAAGAAAAGCGGCCTGCACTGTGACGGTGGTCCAGAAGAGCCAGTCTCGTTTGCCGCCCAGCAACTTGAAAAAGAAGGCAATCAAACTGAGGTCCGCGGCGATGCTCACTAAGCCACCGACAAGGTCGCGCGTTTCGAGGTTGTGCGTGTTCAGGGCAAAGTACTTATCAACGCTCATCTGCACCATATAGAGCAGCGCGAACATGCCAAACCAAAGGTACTCTTTTTCGCGAGGGCGCAGCAGAAAGAAGCCGAGGGCAGAGAACCCGGCCAGCAGATAGAGGATGGAAAGCAGTTCGGTCTTTGTAACAACCTGCCAGGCAACCGCTGCCTCACGGTTAGCGCCCCACGCCCCGATTTGCCTGGCCCCGCCAATGCGCAGGCCTCCACGCATCCCGCCTTCGGCATAACTGGCCCAATGGGGCCAATGCCACACCCGAATGGCGAGAATCGCCGTTTGGGCGGCACTCGATTGCGGCAGGCCCAGGGGACAAACAGTGATTGTTTGAACAACGGGCTTGCCAATCGAATCGGAAGAGCAGTTCTCCAGCAGATGACCATTGGCGAAGACCTGGCGGTTGGTGGAGATTGCGAACGCAGGAATATACAGGGCCAGTGGCGGCGCGCCGGCGGGGACGAGGAGCTTTGCCCGGTACCAGGCATAGCCGCTGAGGCCAGCGTATCCCTGCTCGTCCCAGGGCTTATTGCCCTGGAGCACGGCCCAGTGCGCATCGTCGAATGCGGCATCGGCCCAGCGCGTATCGTCTCCCGGACTGAAGCGCCACGAGCCGTCGAGGACGACCATCGGCTCGCGGTCGGCGGCGAGGTCAAAAGTACCGGGAGCTGAGGTCTGTGCGGGAAGCCATCCGGCAGAACTTAGCAGAATTATGGCCAGGAGCATGCGGCGAAGCATACGGCAAGGATAGTAGTTCCCCGGCGCAGTGGGGAAGAAGAATTGCGGTTTAGCGGCGGAAGACCACTCGGTTTCTCCCCGCTTCCTTGGCGGTATAGAGCGCTTTGTCGGCAATGGCGAGCAAACTCTCCGCGCTGTTGCAGCATTGAGACGGGTCGTAGACAGTGGCCCCAATGCTGCATGTAACTCTGATCTCGGATTCCGCTCCCTCCACTGCTAGATTCGAGATTGCCGCGTGCAGGCCAGTCAGCCGTTGTTCAACGGCTTCGCTGGGAATCTCGGTAAGCACCAGTAGAAACTCCTCGCCCCCGTAGCGGCCAATGCGGTCATAGCCGCGAGTAGCGGCACGCACGGCAGCTGCAAACGATCGCAGCACTTCATCTCCCGCCAAATGTCCAAATTGATCGTTCACACGCTTGAAATGGTCCAGATCCACCATGGCCACAACCAGGCTCTTTTGTTCGCGGCAAGCGCGATCCATCTCCGCGGCCAGTGCCCGCAGTACGGCCACGTGATTCAGCATGCCGGTTAGCCCGTCTTGGATTGCCTGGATGCGCAACTGTTCGCGGCTCGCCTCCAACTCCAGGGTCCGCTCCCGCACCATGGCTTCCAGTTGCCGGCTCCTTGCTTTCAGGTGCCGGGCGCGCAGCCGGTCGGCGGCCATCAGCAACAGCACGAAGGCCAGGCCGCATACGCCGAAGAACCAGTTGCTTCTCCACCAGGGAGGAAGAATGCGGACCGGTACCCTCACGGTGGCCGAGCAGGCGTTCAGGCTGGCGTTGCAGGCCATGGCCGTAAAGGCGTAGTCTCCTGGCGCTAGGCGCGAAAAAACAGCCACGCCGTCCTCAACCTCGATCCAGTCCGGATGCAGCCCCTCCATCCTGATCTTGAAGGAGAGTTCGCTCCGGTTGCGGGCGGCGGGTGATGCGACGCGGAAGCTCAACGCGGGGCCACCCCAGGGGAGCGTGATCGGCTCCAATCCAAAGTAGAAGCTGCTTCCATGCCGGATTTCAACGAGGGAGATCCCAAGCGGTTGCTCATCGAACACCAGCTCAGGATGCGCCAGACGGGACACGCCGCCGCTGGTTCCAATCCAAATTGAGCCGTCCTGGCTTTCTCTCAGCGCTCCCTGATTCAAGTCGTTGGAGATCAGGCCGGACTCTTGGGTGAGGTGGCGCCAGCTCTTTCCATTCCACACCGCCAGGCCGGAGTCGGACCCCAGCCAGACCCATCCGCGCCGATCAATCAGGATCGCCAGGCAGGCCAATGAGCGCAAGTCGCCGGGGAGTTCCAATCGATCCGCATGAAAAAGCCCGTCGGCCCCCGTCACCTTCCATGCCCCGGCCTGCTCGCCCGTTACCCAGATCGAGCCATCCGGCGCGCAGGAGATGGCAAGCAACGCCCCGTTCAGCCTCTGCATGCCGTCAATGAGCGGAATGGACCACTGGCCCTTCTCAAAATGGATCAAGCGGCTGTCGGTCACGAACCACGCCGAACCATCGGCAGCCACGCATCCTGCCTCAACGCGGCTGGCATCGCCCACCAGTCTGTCTACGGCAGGCACCTTTTGCGGCGCGCCATTGTGCACGGCGGGATCGCTCACATAAATCCCCTGGGCGGTTCCGAAAAACCTGCGCCCGGCCCGGTCTCGGAAGGCAGTGATGATCAGTGCGGGCAGCTTGGCCTTCTGCTGCACGACCCCGTTGGCGGGATCTATGCGAAGAACACGGCCGGATAATGTCGCGGCAAACAACGCCCCGTCCGGATCGAAGTCCATCGACTGCACCAGGCTGAAGGTCCAGTGGGGCGGCGAAAATAGCAGCCGTGTCGTGCCGTTGCGCACGTTGATGGCGGCCGGTCCTTTTTCGGTCCCCACCATCACATCTGCCGGCGGACCCGAAGCAACCGTCCACACCGCTGCCGAAGGCAGCCCCTGCTGCGTGGCCCAGCCTTCCCAGTTCGCATAGCCGGTCCAGTGAATCAGACCGTCCCCGCGGCTGCCCAGCCACAAATCCCCGTCGGCATCGAATACCGTGCCCGCAAAGTAACTGCTGTGCACCAGGCCGCTGGCCTGTCCAATGATCGTCCACCCGCCTCCATCCCAGCGCGCAATACCGGCATCTGTCGTGGCCAGGATGCGCCCTTGGGGATCTTCAATCAGCGTGGCCCGGTTCATCACACTCTCGGGGTCGGTGCCCGGAATGTCGCGGTCAACAAACCGGGACGACTGGGGCGGCAAGGCGGCCACATGGTGCATGCCCTGAGCCCATAGCGTGCCGGAGCGATCAAGATGGACTGCCGCCCACCGGTCTGCCGGCAGGCCCTTGCCTGTGTCCCATGAGGCTACCTCCCCGTCCCTTGGACCCAGCGGGCCGCCGGCGGGACGATCGGGAAGAGAATAGAGATCCTTGCCCCCCCCTAACCAGATGCGTCGCTCGCCACCGCCCTGGCCCGCCAGGCTCACGCTTACCACCTGGTCCAGCTCTGGGTAACTTGCCAGCAGCCCTTCAGTGAACACCGGAAGATACGAAACCATGCGCCCATCGGCATCGTGCTCCAGCCTAAACAGTCGCCGCTTGTCCACAACGAGCAGGTGACGCGCGTCCTCCGCTACCATGCGGTGCGGGCCCTGAAATTCGATCGGATTGCTTCCGGCCGCGAAGAATCGGCGACCGTCGAAAACGAACAGGTTCTTGTCCGTGCCAACCCACAATCTGCCGTCCGGGTCGGCATAGACGTCGCGAACATCCACACCGTCAATTCCCTGTTCCTGGCCGAAGCGCTCGAAATCCGAGCCGAGAAAGCGGTAAACGCCGTTCTCCGTCGCCACCCAAAGAAACCCGTCGTGGTCAATCGTCATCGCGTTGACGGCCAGGTTCTTCAGCCCCTCGGCCTGGCCATAGACGCGAAAAACATAGCGCTGCGCCTGCAGCAGGCTGGAAAACATCAGCCAGAATGCCAAAATCCGCATTAGACCAAAGCTGCGCAACAGTGGCATCTCCTCAACATTCCTTGAGCTGGATCGTGGGGCCCCCGGCAGTGCCCCGGAAGACGAGTCTTGTTCGAGCCCGCCCAGAGGGACTCCCAGTATAAAGAATCGGCAATTCGGGAGAAATGATGATGTAGAGGGCCTGCGCAGGTCAAGCCATCCAGAGTCTTCTAAGTTATAGTGTCTGCAAGGGATCGAAAACTCCTGAAACACCCCCTGAAGAACGAGGCTGAAATGCATCGAATTTCGCAGTCCGTGTCTCTGGCAGTCTTCTCCATCGCTCTTGCCGCAATTATCGCCCCGCAGGCAACGGCGCAGCCCAGGTCGCCGGACGCGGCCATCATCGCGAAGCGTAACGCCATTGAGGCCGAACTTGAGTCCATCGCGATTATTGAGCGCAAGGTCATGGTGCCCATGCGCGACGGCAAGCGCATGCAGGCTGATATCTACCGGCCGAAAGACGAGTCGAAGAAGTATCCCATCATCTTTTCCCGCACTCCGTATAATTTCAACTACTGGGATGTTGAGTTAGGCGCGCCGCGCGATATGTCCGCGGAACTCGACGCCGTGAAGCACGGCTACGCCTACGTTGAGATGAACGAGCGGGGACGCTATTTCTCCGAAGGCGACTACGACATTCTGGGCACGCCGCTAACCGACTCCGATGACGAACTCGATTGGATGGGCAGCCTGGACTGGTCCTCCGATAAGGTTGGCCTCATCGGCTGCTCCTCCACCGCGGAGTGGCAGTTGGCAGTGGCCTCGCGCGGCAATAAGGCGCTCACCACCTTTATCCCGGAGAGCTTCGGCGCAGGCGTGGGCCGCGTCGGTCCCTACTACGAGCAGGGCAACTTCTACCGCGGCGGCGCAGTGCAGATGTTGATGGGCGTCTGGCTTTACACCTCCGGCCTGCAAACCGGCGACGCCAAACCAAACTTCCCCGCAGGCACGTCGCAGCAGGCGCTGGTCACGGCCGCCAAATCCTATGACCTCTCCGCGCATCCGCCCTCCATTGATTGGCCAAAGGCCCTCGCGCACTTGCCGGAGAAAGATATTCTCGCTGCCATCGGCAGTCCCCACGGCATCTTCGCCGACCCCACGCCCACCGGCCAGCCCGGCCTCATCCTGCGTACGCCCAACGATCCCGCCTGGTACAAGGGCGGCCTTTGGCACGACTCCATGCGCATTGACATTCCCGGCCTGTGGCTGATGACCTGGTATGACATCAGCACCGCCGACAACCTGGCTGCTTACAACTATGTGCGCTCGACAGCCAGCCCAGCAGTTGCCAATGAGCAGTTCGCCATCATCGCCCCCATGCCGCATTGCAGTTACAAGCGCGCCTCTGAGCACTCCCTCGTGGGCGAGCGCGACCTGGGCGATGCGCGGCTGGACTATGACGCCATCACCTTCGGCTGGTTCGATCACTTCCTCAAGGGCGACGATCACGGCGCCCTGGAGAAGGCGCCCAAAGTTCGCTACTACACCATGGGCAGCAACAAATGGCAGTCGTCAGATACCTGGCCGCCCGCGGACGCCAGGCCGGTCACGTATTACCTCGCCAGCGGCGGCCATGCCAACTCGCTCAACGGCGACGGCGCGCTCCTTCCCGCCCCGCAGCCCAAAGACAGCGCCGACCAGTTTGTCTACGATCCGTTGAACCCCGTTCCCACCCACGGCGGCGGCTTCTGTTGCATGGGCTCCGACTACAAGCCCGGCGCGCTCGACCAGCGCGCCATGGAAACCCGCGACGACATTCTCGTCTACTCCACAGGACCGCTCAAGGAAGGCATCGAAGTCAGTGGACCCATCGACGTGACGCTGTACGTCTCCAGCGACGCCAAAGACACTGACTTTACCGTGAAGTTGATCGAGGTGCTGCCCGACGGCACGGCCTACAACATCGACGAGAATATCCAGCGCGTTCGCTATCGCGAGGGCTATGACAAGCCGCCCGTGTGGATGGAGAAGGGCAAGGTCTACAAGGTCGCCTTCCAGCCCATGCAGACCAGCGTCTACTTTGCCGCCGGCCACCAGTTGCGCATCGAAGTCAGCAGCAGCAACTTCCCCCGCTTTGACCGCAACCTGAACACCGGTGGCGACAACGTGAGCGAGTCGAAGACCGTGGTGGCCCGCAACGCCGTGCACCACTCGGCGCTCTACCCGTCAAGCATCTCGCTGAGCGTTGTGAAGAAGTAATCGTCGGTACGCGGTATGGAAGATGCGTGGCTCATCCTTGCAGCACTGCCCGAATGTGCCGCGTTTCAAGAATCCGCTTTCTGAATCCGTGCCGCGCCACGGCCAGCATGGCCTGGCCCATCTCGCGCGTCGTCAGCACAGAGTTGGGAAACGCCAGCCGCAGCGGCGTCAAAAGCGGCCAAATAATCCGGTACATCACCCGGTAGAGGCGCGTCTTTGAGCGGATCCCGTCCAGCGGCTGAATCAGCCCCGGCCGGAACATGTAAGCCTTGAACGGCAGCCGCAGCAACTCGTTCTCTGTCCGGCCCTTCACCCGGGCCCACATCACGCGCCCCTGCTCAGTGGAGTCGGTGCCCGCGCCAGAGACATAGATGAAAATCATGTGGTGATTGAGCCTGCTCAGCGGCCCGGCTGCGGCCAGCGTCAGACCGCAGGTTAAATCGTCATAGTCGAATTCGCTCATGCCACTGGAGGAGATGCCTAACGTGAAAAAGCAGGCGTCAAACCCGGTCAGTTGCCTCTCGATGTCCGAGTAATCGGTCATGTCCTTGTGCACAATCTCGCTTAGCTTGGGGCTCTTCACGCCGGTCGCGGTGCGGCCAACGGTCACCACGCTCTCCACGTCCGCCGCGCCAAGGCACTCGCGCAACACGCCCTGACCCACCATCCCCGTCGCGCCAAAGATCAGCACTCTCATCGTTTCGCACCTTCGCGGACTCTCACTGTATCACGGAGTCATTCTGTTTCTGATGGCCTCGCATAAGAGAATGCAGAGTACCTTCGTACCGTTAGAACTGTCTTGATCCCTCCATTCGCTGCGCAGCCGGATCGGTCTCGATCGGTCCATTCCATCGCCCTCCGGCTCATGAGAGATCCATCGCCATTTAGCTCTCCATGTACTCCCAGTACGAGTCAGACAACTCGGCGCCGAGTTCATTCAACATGCGCCGCGCGGCGCGCTCAACCTCTTCGATCAGGCCGTGCAGGTAGTCCCGCGAGCGCGAGACGGCCACAATTCCGATCGTCGCCGACTGCCACGTCACCGCCTCGTCCATCTCCGCCACTGAGATGTTGAAGCCCTGACGAAGTTGATCTTTGAGCGAACGAACCACCTGCCGCCGGTCCTTGAGCGACTGGGCATGCTCGATCCGAATCTCCAAAGTCAAATGAGCGACTGCCATGGCGGCCCCTCAATTACACGCCCAGTGTAAGTCCAGTTTTGCCTGCCGGGCGAGACTTTTTTCCTAAGAAGGTATCCTTCCGGCTCTCCCGCTCTGTACCCCGCCCACGGCTACCCGCTCCACGGGTTTCTTTCCCCAATGGCAAACCACCGCACAGACGCCTGCGGCGGCAGTTTTGAGAATCGCGTCCGCCTGGTGCTTGAGGTGGTTGATGCGGTCCACGCCGCGGCTGCCTTGGGTGTGCCCGCCAGGTGCCCGGTGCAATATCTGCGCTCCGCGCCGCATGGCGCAACCGCTCGCTCGGCGGTCACCCGCCCGGCAACTGCGTAAGGAAGCACCCGCCCCGAGTCGTTCTTAACCAATCCGTCCCGGTTTTGCACCACTTCTGATGAAGAAGATGGTGCAAATCCGTCGATTTTGCTTCACAAACAGTGCAAACGCTGGCCTATACTTCGGTTAGAGTTGAGATCCCAACTGGGCGCTCTGCTCCTTTGCGCCATGCCCTCCACCCTCGCCACAAAACGCGCCCTTGCCTCCTCGCTCGACTCGCCGTCGATCCCCAACCGCCTTTACTTCAAAATCGGCGACGTGGCCCGCATCTGCGAGGTGGAGACTTATGTGTTGCGTTTCTGGGAGACCCAGTTTCCCCAGCTCAAGCCCAACAAGAGCGGAACCGGTCAGCGTCTCTATCGCCGCCGCGATGTGGAAGTGGCGCTGGAAATCAAGCGCCTGGTGCACGGCGAAGGCTACACGCTGGTGGGCGCGCGCCAGGCCCTTGAGCAGGGCCACCGCCGCCCCGTTCTGCAGCCCAATCTTCCCATGGAGACTGGCGAAAGCTCGTCAAATCCGGATTCAGTCGCCGCCGTCATCGGCCACGCCCGCGCGGAGTTGCGCGAGATTGCCAGAATGCTGGCCGAGTCGCCTTCCCCATTGCCTTCGCCCCGCCGCCGCGCCAGAGTCTCCCCTCTTGCGGCCTATTCTGACTCTCTTTTCCCTTCCTAGTGGCGTTGCTCCGAACTCGATTGCAAGACGGCCCCCGGGGAAAATCCGATCGATTCCATTGGTATTCGTGGTAAGTTAAAGTTGACCGCGCATGTGAAAAAACCGCATGCTGCGGTATGCCCCAGATCACATCTCATCGATGCCCAATTCTTGTCCTGGAGCATGAGCGATCATGAATTGTCCCCATTGTGGTTCCAGTAGTTTTCGCACCTCGAGATTCAGAACCTCCGATCTTGCCCGGCTCCTGCTGTTTCAATTTCCTGTCCGCTGCCGCAGTTGCCGTGAGAGGAATTACGCAGGATTCATCCTGGCCATGAACTTTCGCCAGGCCGATAAGGTGCGTCATCAAAACGATAGCAACCGGAAGGGCAAGAAACGCTCCCACGGAAAAAGCAGCCATTCTGAGGAATAGGCGCGTCAGGCCATCCCCGGCCTGACGCTCATCCAGCGCAACCGTCTCTTAAACTGTCCTGTCCGTCGATCGGGCGCGGATCATCCCCTGCATCAACCGGGTAGCTTGCACACATCCGCCGCACCCAGTCCGGGTGCGGCGGCAATCCTTCGCGCGAAAGCGGCTACTTCTCCGTGTAGACATAGTCGATATGCTGCGCGCTCCCGTTCAACTTGTACGAGAGCCGGGCATACAGCTTCGCTCCAGCGGTGGGGATGTTTGAAACTGCAACCGAAGTTCCTGGGCCCCAGGCGCCCGCCAGTATGTTGCTGGAGCCCACACCCGTGGTTCCCAGTTGCAGCATGTAGCTGGTCGGCCCTGCCCCAGGGGTCCACATGAAGGTGGCCGTGGCGCCACTCAACTTGGTTGAAGGCGTGGGCGTGGTCAACGCGGGCGGGGTGGGCGTCCCTGCTTCTGTGTAGACGTAGTCGATGGATTGTGTGTTCCCAAGCACCTTGTAAAAGAGTCGTGCGTAGAGGTTCACTCCGTAGGTGGGAATGTTTGAGACGGCAACCGAAGTGCCTGTGCCCCAGGTACCCGCCAATATGTTGCTGGAGCCCACTCCCGTGGTTCCAAGCTGCAGCATGTAGCTGGTGGGTCCCACTCCGGGCGTCCATGTAAACGTCACCGAGGCGCCGCTCAATTTTGTTGAAGGTGCAGGTGTAGTCAGCGCAGGCGGCGTAGGTGACCCAGCCTCGGTGTAAACATAATCGATTGACTGCGTGTTCCCGGGCACCTTGTAGGAGAGCCGTGCATATAGGGGCAAGCCGTGGGCCGGAATGTTTGACACTGCAACCGAAGTGCCGGAGCCCCATGTCCCCGCAACCACGTCGCTTGACCCAGCGCCCGTGGTTCCAAGCTGCAGCATATAGCTGGTGGGGCCCACTCCGGGCGTCCAGGTAAATGTCACCGAGGTGCCGCTCAATTTCGTTGAAGGTGCTGGTGTAGTCAGCGCAGGCGGTGTAGGTGACCCAGCCTCGGTGTAAACATAATCGATTGACTGCGTGTTTCCAGGCACCTTGTAGGAGAGCCGTGCATACAGGGGCAGGCCGTGGGCGGGGATGTTCGATACTGCAACCGAAGTGCCTGTGCCCCATGTGCCCGCCAAAACGTTGCTGGAGCCCACACCCGTGGTTCCAAGCTGAAGCATATAGCTGGTGGGGCCCACACCGGCTGTCCAGGTGAACGTCGCCGAGGCCCCGCTCAACTTGGTTGAAGGCGCAGGCGTCGTCAGCGCAGGCGGCGTGGGAGAGCCAGCCTCGGTGTAAACATAGTCGATTGACTGCGTGTTCCCAAGCACCTTGTAGGAGAGCCGTGCATACAGGGGCAGGCCGTGGGCAGGGATGTTTGACACTGCAACTGAAGTGCCGGCTCCCCAGCTGCCTGCCAATACGTTGCTCGACCCTGCGCCTGTCGTTCCCAGTTGCAGCCTGTAGCTGGTTGGCCCGGCCCCCGGGGTCCAGGTGAAGGTCACCGCGGAGCCGCTCAACTTGGTTGAAGGTGCCGGCGTGGTTAGCGCAGGCGGCGTGGGCGTGCCTGCCTCGGTGTAGAGATAATCGATCGACTGCGTGTTCCCCTGCTGCACATAGTAGAGGCGCACGTTGAGGTTCACGCCGTTGGTAGGAATCGTGGTCAACAATACGGAGGTGTTCGTCGTCGAGGCGCCGTTGTACACGTCGCTGGAGCCAACGCCCTGCGTTCCCACCGCAAGCCGGAAGGATGTATTTCCCGCTCCCGCACTCCAGCTGAAGGTCGCGCTGGAACCGGAGAGTGTGCCGCCAACAGGCGCCGGCGCGGTCAATGCGGGCGGCGCCGCGGTGATCTCAAGATAGGTGTAGTCAAACGATGAGGCCCCCCACGCGGTCTTGATCTGCAGAAAGACGTGGAGCGTCTTGCCATTCAGCGGGATGTTGGTGACGGTGACCGAAGGCGTGGTGATGAGGCCCGAATTCAGTACGTTCGTGGACGTGGCCCCCTGGTCGCCGATCTTCACAACGAACTGTGTCGAACTGCCCCCGGTGTTCCATGAAAAAGTCTGTGTTGCGCCGGTCAACGGCGTGCCCGACGGCGGGTTCATGGTGGGAATCACGCCAAGCGTGATGTTCACCGGCGCGGCTGCTGCATATGCGGCGTTGCCGGCCTGGTTGGCCTGAATCTGGACGAAGCCGGCCCCGCCGAAGGTAAGCACGCCGCTGTTGATGGTGCCGCCGCCGTTCAGAATCGTGTAGGTGACAGGCAGGCCGGAGCTGGCCGTTGCGCCCAGGGCAACGGAACCCTGCGCCAGCGGCAGATTGCCCGGGCTGACGAACGTGATCGTCTGCTGCTGCTGGCTCACTTGGAAGGTCACCTGCACCTGCGGCGCAGCGGCGTACTCGGTGTTGCCGGCCTGGTTGGCGTCAATCACAAAGGTCCCACCGCCGGTCACATCCAGGGTCGAGCCCACGATGCTGCCGCTCCCCGTGCTTGATGGATCGATGGAAATGACAACCGGGTTGCCTGAAGCGCCGCCCGTCGCAACAAGGGGAATTGTCAGGCCCGCCGTGTAGGGTACCGGCGAGGCGGGCTGCGTAAAGCTGATGGTCTGCGTAAGCTGCTGGCCCTGCCCAACAAGCGGAATGAAAGCTTGGGTCGGGTTGTTGAGTGAGTTCTCGCTGATCGTGACGGAGTTGCTATAGTTCGTCGCGCCCAGGGGAGCGAATTCGATGGCGAGTTCGCAGCTCGTTCCCGGCTGAATCTGGAATGTGGCCGATGTGTTGCAACCGGTGTCGGGACCCCAGATGAACCCGCTGGGCAGTTGCATCGAGGTGACGGTGAGCGGCGAAGTGCCCAGGTTAGACAGGCTCACTGTCTCTTCCGCGCTGGTTGAGCCGGCATTCGTGTTCGGGAAGCTCAGCGTGGGCGGGCCGGAGACATTCACCGCGCGGATGCGGAAATTGTTCACATCAGAGAAGAAGATGTTGCCGCTCGGGTCCACGGCAATGCCGTTGGGTTGGCTCATCTCCGCGGCCGTTGCCGGGCCGCCGTCGCCAGAGAAGCAGTTACTCCAGGGCGAAGGGCAGAATGTCCCCCCGGCCACGGTGGTGATGTTGCCGGTGGCTGCGCTCACCATCCGGATGGCAAAGTTGCCGTAGTCCGCGATATAGAGATTCCCGCCGCCGTCGATGGCCACGTCTGAGGGGAAGCTCAACTGCGCCTGGGTTGCCGGGCCGTTGTCGCCTGTGTAGCCGGACCCCAGCGTATAGTTGCCCGCAAAGGTTGAGATCGTCCCGTCCGGAGTCACCTTCCGGATTACATTGTTGTAGATGTCGGCAATATAAACATTGCCTGCAGCATCCACGGCAACGCCCTGCGGATAGTTGAGTTTGGCGAGAGTGGCCGCCCCGCCGTCGCCGGCATAGCCGGCGCCCAGCGTGTAGTTGCCGGCTATGGTGGTGATGCCGCCGTACGCGCTCACTTTGCGGATCACCTGATTGGTGGTGTCAGCAATATACACATTCCCCGCGCCATCGGTGGCTACACCCTTGGGCCACTGCATGTCGGCCAACAGGGCAGGGCCGCCGTCCCCGGCCCAGGAAGGCTGATCGAGAAGGAATCCAATGTGCTCCTGGCCCGCGTAATCGCTAATGATCCCGCTGGGCTCTGACACTTCGCGCACCCAGCTGCCCCACACGTCGGCAATGAACAGATCGCCGTTGCCATCCAGCGCCACCCCATATGGGTTGGTCAAACCGGCATTGATCGCCGGCCCGCCGTTGCCGGTCTCGCCCACGCCGCCTCCGGCCACGGTTGTGTCGGTTCCGCCATATTCGAGCCGGATCGCGTCGTCGCCGTCGGCCACATAAACGTGGTCGCTGTCGTCCACGGCCAGATGCGCGGGCCCCGTAAACTCGGCACTGGCGGCCGGTTGGGAGAGGCCGCCCCCCAGTGCATAACCCTCTTGACCGTTGCCGGCCAGCGTTGACATCGTGCCCGGCGTGAAGGCCAGCACCGGCCCCGCGCCCACCCCCTGCACTGGCACTGTGGCCAGCATGGTGGTCTTTGCCGGATCGTAGATCACCACTGTGCCCCGGCGAAGTCCCGTGAAATGCGGCCTGAACGTCACCTGCACTGAGCAAGTGGCGCCGCCCGTTGTGCCCACCGTGCAGGTGCCGTTGGTGGCCGTGAAATCAGGCGAGGCAGCCTGCCCATCGTTCACGGCAACCGACCCGTATTCGCTCGCCGAGCCAAACGTGAACGGCAGGTTCAGCGTAACCGGACTCCCACCCCCGACCGGCGCCGTCCCAAAGTCGGCCGAGGTCTCGTTCGTTTCAAGAACTCGCTCATGCCCGCCGTCGGAGATGTAGAGATTGTTCTGTCCGTCAAACGAGAGGGCTACGGGAGTAAGCAGGCTCAGCGTTCCGGTGTTGATCACCGAGGCGCCGGACGCCGTCACCGCGACCACCTGGTTACCCGTAGAGTCGGCGATGTAGAGATTGCCTGACAGATCCACAGCCAGCCCGCCCGGACTCCCAAGCGCTATGCTTCCTGTCGACACAATCGTGTTGGTGCCGGCAAAGTACTTCGCGTCGATCACGTGGCCGGTGCCGGCGTCGGCAATGTAGACGTTCTGGTTCCCGTCCACCGCAATGCCCTGAGGGTTGCTCAGCGCGGCCGCGCCGGTAGGATGAATATCCACCCACAGTGAGCCGCCATTGAAGCCGTAAACATGGCCCAGTCCGGCCATGGCCACCCACACCGTACCCGCCGGGTCCACGGCCACCGCGCTGGGAGAGTTCGTCTGCGTGCCGCCGGTGCTCATCACTGAAACAGGCCCGCCCCTCGGCAATACAACAATCTCGTTGTGCCCGGTATCGGCAATGTAGAGCTTCCCGCTGGTGTCGATCGCAATGCCCCCCGGGGCGCTCAGCGAGAAGGTGTATGTCGCCCCCGACGCGCCCACAAGAACCGTCGCGTTGCCGCTGGTGTCCACCTTCACCACATCGTTATTCACCGGATCGGCAATATACAGATTGCCGGCCCCGTCTGACACCGCGCGCGACAGGCTGCCCAAACTGGCGCCTGTGATCGGAACAACTCCGACGGTACCGTCATACTCAACCTGGGCCGGTAGCGCTGTCGCCACAACGGCGAACGCCCCAAGGGCAAGAGCCGATCGAACGGCAAACTGGAAGGTGAGACGGGCGACGGAAAGGGCGCGTGACTCTCTGGCGAACATGCGGTCGATCTCCTGGTAAACGTTTGGTTGGCCCTGGGGTGAGCCCCGGCCGCGGGCGAGCCGGCGGGGGATGCAAGTCAAATTGCCCGTACCGTTCTCCGGGCGGGCTCGTGCGCCATCGCCAGAAAAACAATCCGGGATCGGACAATGCGGGGAAGGCAGTCAGCAACCGCGGCCACTCTGCAGCGGCCGGATCGTCCACGCTGTTAGAACGTGTCCTGGAGAGGCACTTCGTGACAGACAAGCGCAAATTCTCTCCGCCGAATCGCGTGGGGCCAGCAGAAAAGCCCCCTTGTCGATTACTCGGCCCATCCGCCGCGCAATGCTGATGCTCATCTGCCAGAAGCCAAAGCGCAAAACCGCTGCGGCGTCGGGTAGTGACACCAGCACGTCCTGACCGGAGGAGTGAACCGGGGAAGCAAAAGAAAAATGCCGACGATGAACGCCGGCATAACCCTTTTAAATTCAATAACTGAATGGTCGGGACGGGCAGATTCGAACTGCCGACCCCTCGCACCCCAAGCGAGTGCTCTACCAGGCTGAGCCACGTCCCGACACAATGTAGCCGGTCCGCTTGCGGCAGACCGGCTTCTGGGGTCCAAATTAGTTTACACCAGTGGGGCCTTCCGCGCCTGTGCAGGCTCACTGACGGGTGACTTCGCCCGCTAGTGAGCCGGCGGCACAAACTCCGTGGGCAGCGCCGAGCCCTCGCTGAAGAAGAACTCGTCCATCTGCTGCACCAGAAATTGCTGGGCCTGCGGCGTCCAGGGTTGCAGCCGGTACTCGTTCAGCAGCATCTTTTGCCGGTCAACCCATTCGCCCCACGCGGCCTTTGAGACGTTTTTGAAGATCTTCTGGCCAAACTCCGTGTCAAACGGAGCCTCCTCAAGACCCTCCATCTCTTTCTTGTATCGTACGCAAAAAACGGTATGTGCCATTCTCGTTGCTCCCAAGCGCAATTCTATAGGAGAGCCCGGCGCCTCCAAAGCAACTGCGCGCGGAGAGGCCCGGGCAAGGCCCCTCCACGCGCTCTCTGTGTTTAGTAAGCCGCGATGCCCTGGATGCCACCGGCCGCCGGCAGCCCCAGAATGACTTTGGGCGTGCCCAGCGACCCGCCGCTGCCGGCCTTCAAAATCCCAATAGCGCCTGTTCCTGCGTTCAGGGTGTAGAGGTACTTCCCATCCCCGCTCATGGCCATGTCGAGGTTGCCGCTTCCCGTCGGCTCTGTAGCGACGATGGTTCCCGTCAATGGAGTCAGTGCGCCCGCCGGCGAGATCCAGTAACCCGAGATGGTTCCTGTCTTCGCATTGTCCGTATAGGTGTAAAGCCCATTGGGCGTGACAACATTCCAGCAGGTGGCCATGCCGAGCGTGGGCAGTGAGGCGGTAATCGTGCTCAGTGTGCCCGCCGGCCCGATGGAATACGAAGAAACAAAGTTCGAGGCGGACGCGACCAGCAACTGTCCATTCCAGGTGAAGGCCACGGCGAATGGTTCTTGATCGACGCTTGGGCTCTCCACGACCGACGAAGGAGCACCGTTCTGGTCGATGGCAAACACGTCGATGGTGTTGGTGTTGAGCTCCGTAACGGCGAGATACTGACCGTAGGGGCTGAACGTGATGGATGTGGGCACTGAGCTATTGCTGCTGAGGGCTCGCGTGGAACCGGGAATATGTTCAAGCTTGCCCTTCCAGCCAATGCGGAAGCCGGTGATGTTTCCGTTGCCGCCCGCGTTCAGCACATAAAGCAGATTGCCGTACTGCGCAATCGAGGTGGGCATTGTGCCGCCGCTCGGCGTTACGCTGAGCAGCGTCAGCCATGAACCCTCAACTGAGAAGGTGCTGATGCTGTTGCTGCCCGCGTTCACGGCAAACAGCAGGCTATGATCGGCGTTCAGCGCCAGCGCCCCCTGTGACTTGAGCGGGTCGACCGTTCCGCCGCTGCCCTCGCCGTCAGTTGAATACGTTCCGCCTTCGATCAAAGAGCCGTTTGACTCGCGATCGTACGAAACAATCTGGTTGCCGTTTGCGGAGTTGGTCATGGTAAATACCGCGCCCGCAAATTCCTGGGCCTTCGCCATGCAGACGCCGCTCAGCGCAGCCAGCGAAAGAACAAAAAACACTCTCTTCAAACTCATCGGATACACTCCTCCATCAGGGAAATTGGTCTTCGCATATCCGGAGCGCGCGTCCGAAACTTCGAAGCTACTGGAACCTGAGAGGGCGGCTGCAGGCAAAAAGTTACAGCGGCCACGAAATATTTCTCGGCATCGATGTTTGCGCTTTGCCGCTTGCCTCTCTTCCGCTAACCTGTCGCTATGTGTGGACGATTCGCGCGCAAATCAACGCAGCAGGTGCTGGCCGACTGGTTTGGCGTGGAACTGGAAGACATGCCTTGGTTCGCCCCCACGTATAACGCCGCGCCGCAGAGCGTGCAGCCGGTGGTCCGCCTCGGCCGCGATACGGGCAGCCGCGAGGTTGCCCTGCTGCGCTGGGGACTGGTGCCCTTCTGGGCCAAAGACCCCAATCCCGGCTACTCCACCTTCAACGCCCGCTCTGAAGAGGTGGCCGGCAAGCCCGCCTATCGCGAAGCGCTCAAGAAGCGCCGTTGCCTGGTGCCGGCCGATGCCTTTTACGAGTGGCAGCGCCTCGATGCCAAGACAAAGCATCCCTTCGCCATCGGCCTCAAAAGCGGCGAGCCCTGCGCCTTTGCCGGACTATGGGAGCGCTGGCAGCCCAAAGCGGGCGAGCCGCTTGAGACCTTCACTATTCTCACCACCGACCCCAATGCGCTGATGGAGCCCATCCATAACCGCATGCCGGTCATCCTTGAGCCCCGCGACTACGAGCGCTGGCTTCAGCCCGGCGACCCGGCAAGGCCACCCCTCGATCTGCTGCGCCCATTCGCCGCCGAAGAGATGTTCGCCTGGCACGTCAGCGACCGCGTCGGCAACGTCCGCAACAACGATCCCCAACTCCTTGAACCATCCTGATCGACCTGCTTCATCAAGATTCTTCTTGACAACCGTACCGAGACAGAGCTTTCTTTATCTCGTCGTCTACCCCTCATTTGAAGCGCCAGCTCCGGCAACGGGTTGTCCCTGTCTCCTGCGCGAAGTCTGGGTCTGCTGAAAATGGATGGATAGAACGGCAGAATTCTCAAAGGAGCAACCATGTCCGAGCCCAACCAGTCTGGCCTGTCTGACAATGCCGCCGGTGCACTTGCTTACCTCACATTCATCCCGGCGGTCATCTTCCTCATCGTCGAGCCGTTCAACAAAAGCGCCTATGTGCGTTTCCATGCCTGGCAGTGCATCCTGCTGTCCATCGCTGCGTTTGTCATTAACATCGCCTTGAGCATTCTCATGGGCATTGCCATGGTCGTGCTTCCGTTCTTCTTCGTCCGCCTGCTCTGGCCGGTGATCGAGCTGGCTTGGTTCCTCATCTGGCTGCTCTGCGTGTTCAACGCTTACAACGGCAATCTGTTCAAGCTTCCCGTCATCGGCAGCTTTGCCGCAAAACAGTCAGGCAACTAAAGCAACTCCCAGACGTCGCTGCAACTCCGGCCAGCCGGCTGCCCGATACAGTGCGTGGATTGTCCTGAATTGACTTCGCTGTATCGGGCAGCCGGCTGGCGTCTGAGACGGCCTTCGCGGCAAGATCGTCTCTGCCGGTTCGGTTCGCTCCGAACCGTCTGCATCCACCAGACCTAACGGAAGACACTGCTCTCAAGCCATCGCCGCAGGCGGCATTGCTTATATCGCCATCATTCCGGCAATTGGCTTCCTTATCCTTCACCCCTCCAAATCCATCGCCGAGAAACAGGCATACCGCTAACGAGAGCGGCTCCTCGCGCTTCATCCTTCCGCAATCAGCAAATCCGCGCCCGCCCGTTCAACGGCCTTCCCGCACTATTTCACCTGTGCGATACGCCCGTCCTCCCGCACTTGAGCGGTAATGATCGGACGGAATGAATCCACTTCACTGACACTTCAAACAAGGGCGCTTCAGACATTCCGCCGGGGACATTCTTCCCCAGGCCGCAAACCAGGCCCCATCAGGAGTGAGTGTGTCGACCCTCAACCATTTCGGCCTCTTTGAAGCCAGAGCAGAAATTATCCCTGACAACGCCGCCTCCGGGTTCGCCTATTTCTCCATTATTCCAGCGGTCGTCTTCCTGCTCAGCGAACCCTACAAGCGGAGCTTCTTTGTCCGATTCAACGCCTGGCAGTCGATTCTTCTCTTTGTTGCCTGGCCAGTGGTTTATGCCTTTGCCAGCATTCTGCAGGGCCTGCTTCCCTCCGCCGTCTTCCTTACCATGTCGCTGGTCCAGATGGCGGGCCTGGCCTCATTCATCCTCTGGGCGATTGTCGTGCGCAACGCCTTCAACGGCAAGCGCACCCGGATCCCCCTCATCGGCAAACTGGCCGCAATGCAGGCCGTTGACAGCCAGGCTTACCGGCGCCGGCCCTTTTTGCCCATCTTGTTCCGGCCTTTGAAAGAGCGCGCCGGAGCGGCAGTGGCCTTCTTCTTCTTCGCCTTCGGCCGGCTCTTCTCCACCTTGCGTCCGGTCAGCACCAGGCCCTCTTCCACAATCGAAAACTGAAGCCTGCGCTCCTGCGCCAGAATCCGATCTAGAATCACCTGCACGCGATCCCCGGCGCGGAAACGCCGCCCGTTGCGCTCACCGATAATCTCGTGCGTGTTCTCGCGCCAGGTATAGCGGTCGTCGCGCAGCGAGTCAATCGGCACCAGTCCCTCCACAAACATGTCGGTCAGCTCCACAAACAGCCCGTACTTGGTCGGGTTCAGCACCAGCGCGGCAAACTCCTCGCCCACGCGGTCCTGCATGAAGCGAACCTTTTTCCACTCCACCAACTCACGCTCGGCCTCGGCGGCGCGGCGCTCGGTCTGGCTGGTCTCTTCGGCAATCTGCGCCAGCTCCGCCTCGGGAATCGGCGCCTCGCCCGAGAAGGCCGCAGCGCGATGCGCGGCTTTTCCCCGGTGAACTACGATGCCCGCAAGACCCTCATTCGGATGCGTCCACGGCGAGCTGTGCCGTCCCTCGGCAACCACTCCCTCGCCGTGCACCCCCGCCTCAAGAAGCGCTTTGGTAATGCGATGCACAATCAGATCCGGATAGCGCCGGATCGGCGAAGTGAAGTGCGTATACGTTGGCGCGGCCAGTGCAAAATGCCCCTCGTTGATCTCGGAATAGCGCGCCTGCTTGAGCGAACGCAGCATCAAATAGCTGAGAATCCGCTCCTCTGGCTTGCCCTCGATCTTTGCCGCCAGCTTCTGATACATCCGTGGCGTCACGGCAATATCTTCGGCCACCTCATGCGTGCGCGCCGGCCGTCCCGTGCGCTGCGCATCGCGCCGGTCGCCGCGGGTCTGGATACGCTTCACCGGCAGCGCCCCCAGGCCAAGCGAGTACCCAAACGCCGCGGCCAGCTCTTCAAACTGCACCACCCGCCGCGGCTCCGGCTTTTCATGAATACGATAAAGCGACGGCACGCCCAGGTCTTCAAGCCACGTGGCCACGCACTCATTGGCCGCCAGCATGAACTCCTCAATCAGCCGGTTGGCCCACGTGCGTTCTGACTTGGTCACACCCCGCATCTGCCCTTGCTCGTCAAACTCGATCAGCGGCTCGGGCAGATCGAAATCAATGCTGCCTCGCTCCTCGCGCCGATGGTTCATCAGCCCGGCCAGCAACCGCATCCGTTCAAAATCCGGAACCAGCGCCGCATACCGCGCGCGCGTCTCTGCGTCGCCCTCAAGAATCGCATGCACCTCGGTATACGTCATCCGCGCCGCCGAGCAAATCACCCCTTCGACAAGATCGTAGCTTTCAATGTGGCCCGTGGCATCCAGTTGCATGATGCAGCTCAGCACCAATCGGTCCTCGCCCGGCCGCAGGCTGCAGATGTCCGTTGAAAGCTCCTGCGGCAGCATGGGAATGGCCCGGTCCGGGAAGTAGACGCTGGTTCCGCGCAGCCGTGCCTCCAGATCGAGGTCCGTTCCAGGGCGCACGTACTCGGCCACGTCCGCAATATGAACCTGCAACTCGAACCCGCCGCCCGCCCGCTCCGTCACCAGAACCGCATCGTCAAAGTCCTTAGCCGTCTCGCCGTCGATGGTGACAATGGGCAGTGCACGAAAGTCTTCGCGAGTCAAAACCGCGGAACGGTCCAGATGCGCCACGCTCCGCGCCTCGGCCAGCACCTTCTCAGGGAAGATCCTCGGCAACTGGTGCTTGCGGATCATCATCTCAACATCCACACCAAAATTGTCAGGGTGGCCCAGCACCTCAATCACCCGGCCCACCGCCGGCCGCGTCAGCGTAGGCCAACTGGTGATCTCCACATCCACCACCAGGCCCTCCAGGTCGTCGTGAACGGCCGCTCCCCGCGCCTCGCGGCCCAGCACGCGATGCGGCGTGTCCGCCTCGGCCGCTTCCGGCCGCTCCGCCCCGTCCGGAATCAGAATCTGCTGCGTCATCCGCTCGTCGAAGGGGACCACTGTGTTCTCCAGCGTCCGTCCCAGCCGCGCATAATGAAACGTGCCCACCACCGTCGGATTGCGCCGCTCAAGCACCCGCACAATCCGCCCGAACCGGCGTCCATCCGCCTTCGCCGGCTCCACTTCCACCAGCACCTCGTCGCCCTGCATCGCCCCGTTGATCTCGCTCGGCGGAATGAAGATATCTTCCTGCCCTGAAGCCTGCCGCGCATTTGGCCTGACAAACCCATACCCATCGCGATGCAGGTCCAGCCGCCCCGCTGACAGGTTTTCCCGCGTCCCGCCAACCCCGCCTACCGGCCGGGGGATGCTCCAGTGCTCCCGGTCCAGCTTGGCCAGTGCGCCGCGCGCCGTCAGCCGCGCCAGTTGCTCCAGCAGCAGACGCCGCTCCCGGCCACCGGCCAGCCCCAACTCGCGTACCAGTTGCTTATATCCGGCTTTCTGCCCGGCAGAGCGGGCGATTCGCGCCACCAGTTCACGGTCTGTCATAGGTCAAGACTACAGCTTGGCCGGCACCGTGGACCGAAACGGCAACTCCCACCCGTATTACAATTAAGCAATAAAGATGCGGTTGCAGTCTCCGGCGATGTAACATCTAACCGGGGCGTCGTCAGGAAGGCCGGGGAGAATCGCTGGAAGGTGCAAGCGATCGATCTCGGCTCAGACAGCGACCTCGACAGCGAAGCCAACTGTCCCAGGAAAGGAACTACTACCGTGTGCGCAATGTGGAAACCAAGTCAGACCGGATCAGTTAGCCCGAACTTCACCCCGGAGCCTTCACGGCCCGCGCCTGCCGCTGCCCCAGTCGCTGAAACGGCGCGCGCGCGCGTGCTGCCTACTGCCGGCGACCAGGCTTCCATCGGCAAAGGCCTCGTCATCAAGGGAGAGATCACCGGAACCGAATCTCTCTTCATCGACGGAAAAGTCGAAGGCAGCATCAACCTGCCCGGCAACCGCGTCACCGTTGGCCAGCACGGCCAGGTGGCTGCCAGCATGGCCGTCTGCATCACTGCCCGCGAGATCGTTGTCATGGGCAAGGTCCACGGCAATGTCTCTGCCTCTGACCGCGTCGATATCCGTGCCGAAGGTGCGCTCACCGGAGACGTCAGCGCCGCCCGCATCAGCATTGAAGATGGCGCCTTCTTCAAGGGCGGCATCGATATCCGCAAGCCGGAGCCCGGCACCGAGATCCCTGAATCCCGCTCCGCAGCTGAGCCTCGTTCCGCGGCCGAGCCCCGCCCTGCGGCAAGGGCAGACGACTCCAAGCCGGCCCTGTAGTAGAGTGCTCTCCCACTGGCGCCCGCAGGATGGGGCTGCCTGGGTGGTCATCGCCCGGCTCGAGTCCCGTGTGCAGGTCTTCCGGGGTTCGAGCCGGCTCAATCTGCTGCCTTTGCGTTGTTTCAGTCTTTTGTGCGTCCTCACCGAGAGACCGCAAGCCTCTTGGCAGCTTCTTCGGCCACATTACTTTCGTTCTGCCTAGGGCTGCGCCTTGTGCGAAAATCGTGCCTGGGCTATTCTCTTTGCGACACGGTGCCTTACCCGTTTTGATCCCGTCAGCAAGGCGGCGCCGGAGCAGGTGGTTGTTCTGATGCTTGTGCCGCTGGGGGTGGTTGGCGCCTCCGATGGTTGAATCCCAACCCTCAAAAGGGCAGGGAAAGAAAAGAGAGATCTCTATGTGGAAACCCGATCAGCCGTCCATGTCCGCCTCCAGCCAGAATCCATTCTCTCCGCAGGCCACGCAGTCTGCTTCGCCCGTTGAGCCGCCGGCCCGCCCCCAGCTGCCCCTCGGTGAGTCGGCAACCATTGGCAAAAGCCTCGTCATCCGTGGCGAGATCACCGGCACCGACTCCCTGATCCTCGAAGGCCGGGTTGAGGGCAGCATCCACCTTGAGGGCAACCGCGTGACCGTCGGCCGTAACGGCCGGGCCACGGCCAACATCACCGCTCGCGAAGTCGTTGTCATGGGCAAAGTCCGCGGCAACATCACCGCCACTGACCGTCTCGACATTCGCGCCGAGGGCGGCGTTGTCGGCGATCTCTCTGCCCCCCGCATGAGCATAGAAGACGGCGCTTTCTTCAAGGGCGGCATTGACATCCGCCAACCGGACTCCAGGCATTCGGGTGGCAAGAGTGCCTCCCGGACGGTGAAGCCACCACCCGCCCAGGCCTGACCAAGGGTCTGGCCGCCGACAGCACAGCCTCTCCCCGCTCGTCGCTCCCAGGGTGCGTCGCCCCCTCTACAGACCGCCCGGCAGCCCCCACCCAAATGGGAGATTTCTCCCGGCCCGTAGAAGACTTCCGCTATCTGCTTGGCCAGTAAGGCCTTGGTGCCCGACCATTGCGGCCCATACCCGCCGCGCCAGGGCGCATGCTCACACATTCGTGTTATCAGACCCATTCGTTTATTTCTTGACAGGCGTTGCGAGAATGGCATAATAACTCTAACTAAACAAGGTCAAGCGGCTTTAACACAAAGGGAGTTATCGCTGCGTAACCTGCTTTGCCTGTGCCCGGAGCATCCGGGCTCTGTTTTTTGTCAGGCAAAGGCTAACCTCTCGGCAGGTGCAGGAAGTGTAACTTCGGTTACCTCCCAACACCCCGGCAAGCTTCGACAAGGAAGCATGCCGGGCTGATTCACCAAAAGGGAGTCATTACCTCGCGTTTCTTTATCACCCCATGCAGCGCTGCACCCGCCGCTTACGCTTTCATGGGATTAGATTAGCGGTCTTGAATCACCGGCTAACCGTTACCAGCCGCCATGGCGATGCGCGCTTTTAAACCGGGGCCCATTTCAACAAACTCCGTGGAGCCATCAGGATCTTTAAAGATCCGATCGTTCCGCATTTCTTATCGGAGACCTTTCGGGCGCACGGTAACTTGGCTGCTACAGTGGCCCGCTTTTCCCAGGAAAGGAAGCGTGTTTCATGACGATGATGTGGAAGACCAACCAGCCTGTCGCTGCAGCTCCCAGCGCACCCCCGGAGCTTCGCCCTTCCCCCCCCTCACCTGCAATTCTTGATCCTGTCGGCCGCATTCATGCCGTGGCAGAGCATATCAGCGAGACCACGATCGGCAAAGGTATGGTCTTCAAGGGCATGATCGCCGGTTCCGGACCCCTTTTCGTCGATGGCGACGTGGTGGGCAACATCAATCTGCCCGAAAGCCGGGTGACGGTAGGAGAGAATGGCAACGTTTCCGACGGCATCTCCGTCTGCATCACCGCCCGCGAGATCGTGGTGATCGGCAAGATCCACGGCAACATCTCTGCCTCCGATCGCGTTGAGATCCGTGCCCAGGGCCACCTCACCGGCAACATCTCCACCGGCCGCATCAGCATCGCCGACGGCGCCTACTTCAGGGGCGATATCGACCTGCGCAATGCGCAACGTAAGCCGGTTGGTGCTGAAGTCCTCGAGGCCCCCAAAAAGGCTTACGCTTAAGGTCTGGCCGCAGGTCTCCAACCCGAGCGCCCCCAATTCCCCGGGGGGGCCTGATCGTTGGTCACCTTCTTCCCTTGCGTGTGCTCTGCGCATTGCGCTCGGCCTCAGTTCGTCCGTTGCACGCCGAAACTCCCCGCGCCTCCCATCCCTCCTCTTCTCTTCCAGCACATAGGCCAGTCGGCGTTCCGTCGGCGCGGCAGCTTCCACACGTGACTTTGGTGCTGTGTGTGCTCCAATTTGACCAACCTCAAGCAAAATGGCCGTGATAGTCTCCGCATTAGAGCGAAAGGCCCAAGCTCATTCGCCGCGCACTCAACAAGCTCTGCGGGGGGATTCGAACCCGAATTCAACTGAAATGACCCGCACTTCCTGGGCAATCAGGAAAGGCGTGAAGGGTGAGCAAGTGGGCCCGCAAGCCGCGTCCGAAGTCTGTCACCTCTAAAACCGCCTGCTTTTCGCAAAGGATCAATCTGCCGGTGAACGGTGCCCGGTCAAGCGCATTTCAGCTCGTCCGACGCCTGGACGGCGGTTGTTCAGGCACGACTCTCTATTAGGAAAGGATCCGTATATACCATGGCCATGCTCTGGAAATCCCGTAAGACAGAATCGATGACACCAATCCCAAGCCCGGAGCCCTCCCGGCCGGCGTTTTCCGCCTTGACCACAGTTCCTGCCCCTTCGCTCGCTGCTCCGTCTAAAGCCGTTCACGAGAGCACCATCTGCCAGGGGCAGTCCTTCAAAGGATTCTTCTCGGGCGATGGGTCGATTTTTGTCGATGGCGGCTTCGCCGGCAATATCGACATGCCCAACGGCTGCGTCACGGTGGGCGCTCATGGCCACGTCTCCGACGGCCTCTCTGTCTGCATCAATGCCCGCGAGATCGTGGTCATTGGCAGCATTGCCGGCAACATCGCCGCCGCGGACCGGGTTGACATCCGCGCCACAGGGCGACTGGTCGGCAACGTTTCTGCCGGCCGTATCTGCATCGCGGACGGCGCCTTCTTCAAGGGTGATATTGATCTGCGCAGAATCGACCCCAAGCCGGTCTCTTCCGCCGTCGTAAGGATCTCCGAAGCAGCCCGAGCCTAGGCAACGATGCCCGCCCTGATGAACCAGGCTCCAAACCCAACCGCGACTGGGCCCAGCGTGTGCCCAGCGCACCTGCTGCCTGCCTGATTCCGCAATCCCCCTGCCGCCAGAGATGAAATCGCTTGAAGACGATCAAGGTACCAACGATTCTCCTATCCCAGTCCCAGTCGCCGCATCATCACCTTCGGCAGCGCCGAACCGGTCACCTCCAGAACCCAACTGGCAATCACCGTCCAAAGCACACAACCAGTCGCCAGCAGAAGCAGGTTGACCCACTGGACCTGTGCGGGTGCCGCCAAGCCCAAAAGACGGCCCGCGATTTCGCTCAGCCAGCGCAAGGCAACCCACACCGCGGCGCCGCCCCCCACGGCTGCCAGCAGGCACCGGCCCATCTCAGCAAAGTCAAGGTTCGCCAGCGAAACCATCCGCCGCTTGTGCAGAAGCACGGCAATCGTTAACGTCTGCAGCGTGATGCCGATATCGGAAGCAATCGCCAGCCCCGTCACGCCGAACGCGCGATGCAGCCCCGCGTAAATGGGCAGCGAAACCAGCGTAACCACTGTTCCCGCCGCCATCGGGATCATCGTGTTTCCCGCCGCATAAAATGCCCGCGCGTAAATTGACTGCGCCGCCCACAGAAACATCGAAATCGAGAACACAGCAAAGTAGCCCGCGCACTCTCGCGCATCGGCCGCTGAAAATCGCCCGCCCACAAGCACCAGCTGCAACAGCGGCGCCGCCAGCGCCACCATCCCTGAGGCGGCAAGCAACCCCAGTGAAGCCACCCGCGAAACCGAGTCGGCCACACCCGTGGCGAATTCGTAGTGCTTGCGTTGCGTCCACAAGCTGGCAAAAAAGGGCATCGACGCCGCGCCCGCCGCCTGCGCCAGAATGGCCATGGGCGCAGTGAACAGCGTCTTCGCATAGCTCATCAGTGAAACCGCGCCATCGGTCCTCGATGCAAAGTGGGCAATAATCCACCCATCGGCCGTCACCAGTGAAACCCCCACCATCAGCGGCAACGACAAGCGCACCCACTCGCGCAGCCCCTCGTCGTGCCAATCCAGAATCGGCCGGTAGTGCGCGCCCATCCGCCGCGCAAAATACCAGTTCATCAGGAACGGTCCCACGAACGCCCCGGCTACCGTGCCAATGGCCAGCGACGACACGCCCAGCCGATGCACCAGCAGCACCCCGCCCACAATCGTCCCCATGCCATAGATCAGCGGCGCCACCGCCTGCACCGTGAACTGCTTGCGAACCAGCAGCACCGCGCCAAACACCCCGCCGGCAAAAAAGAACAACTGCGCCGGCAGCAGGATGCGCGTCAGCTTCACGCACAGTGCTGCCTTGCTGGCGTCAAACCCGTTGAACCACCAGCCCACATACCACGGAGCGGCAATCTCGGCCAGCACGATCGCCGCCCCCAGCACCAGGTACATAGTCGTCAAAATCACTGAGAGCGAGCGCTGGCCCTCTTCTTCGCGGCCCGTCTCCCGATACCGCGTCAAAATCGTGACGAACGTGATTGATGCCGCCCCGCCCACCAGAAAATACGAGATCATGTCCGGCAGCACAAACGCGCTGTTCAGCGCGTCGGCATCCATGCCGCGCCCAAACAGCCACAGAATGTACTTGACCCGCACCAGCCCGATGATCCGCGACAAAAACGTCGACACCATCAGCACCACGGTTGCCGAAAAAACCGAGTGCGCGTGTGAGGGGCGCAGCATCCCCATCCCGCGCGCCCATCTGGAGCGTGCCGGCGCAGAAGTCTGCCTTGGGGGTGACGATGCCACTGCAGTTGATTCTACCGGGGTTGCGTTCACAGCGTGTTCCCCATCCAGGTTTCACGCCATAAACTCCCGCCCCCTCCGTCCCGCCGGGTATCCTGTCTGCTGGAGGGCTCGTCATGCGTCGGCTGTTATCTACTTTCGGAGTTGTTTTGTGGCTTGCGGGCAGCGCCATGGCCCAAACCGTTCACGGGCGCGAAGGCATCACTCTGCCCCCGCCTCCCCCTGTTGAGGCCACCCCTGTGGTCGATACCTACTTCGGAACCAAAATCACTGACGATTACCGCTGGCTTGAAGACTCTAAAAGCCCCGCAACCCGCGCCTACATCGACGCTGAGAATGCCTATACCGCGCGCTACCTCAAACAGGCGCATCTCCGCCCCCAGGTCGAGAGCGATCTCGACGCAATCGAGCACGTCTCCCGCTGGACCATGCCCGTCGAGCGAAACGGCGTTTACTTCTTTCAGCGCCGCCTGGCCGAGGAAGAGCAAGCCTCCATCTATGTTCGCCGCGGCTGGACCGGCAAAGACGAGCGCCTCATCGATCCCGGCAAGCTCAGCCGCGACCCCAACACCTCCGTCGAACTTGAAGACGTCTCCCGCGACGGCTCGCTCGTGGCCTTTCACCTGCGCCAGGGCGGCGCAGACGAAGCCAGCGTGCGCTTTGCTGAAACCGCCACCGGCAAGCTGCTCGACGACGAACTGCCCAACGGCCTTTACTTCTCAGTCAACTTCACGCCAGACGGCAAGAGCGTCTATTACACCCGCTCCAACCAACAGGGAACGCTGTTGTACCTGCACGTCCTCGGTACGCGACCATCCCAGGACAAGCTGCTCTTTGGCCACGAGTTTCGCGGCGAGCCTCTCGGCCCCATTGACCTGTTCAGCGCCTGGGTCACTGACGATGCCCGCTATCTCGCCATCGAAATCGCCCGCGGTGTCCCTGCCAGGCGCGTCGATATCGTCTTCCGCGATCTCACCAAACCTGACTCCCCGTTTGATGTCCTGGTCTGGGGGCTTGAGTCCCGCTTCAGCGCCGTTTATGCCAAAGGCGCGTGGTACGTAAAAACCGACTACAAATCCCCTAAAGGCCGCGTCCTCATCGGCGATCCCGGCGTGCTGCCCGACGCCTGGAAGACCGTCGTCCCCGAGGCCGCTGATTCCATTGAAGATTTCTCCATCGTCGGCAACAAGATCTACATCGAGCGCCTCAAAGACGTAAAATCCGAGACCACTGTCTACACCCTCGATGGCAAGCCCGCGGGCCACATTGACTACGACGGTATCGGCTCTGCCTCCGGCGTCAATGGCCGCACCATCGACCGCTACGGCTACTTCTCTTTCTCGTCGTTCATCACCCCGCCCACCATCTACCGGCTTGACACTGTCACCGGCAAACGCGAAATCTTCGCCCGCCCCCACATTCCCTTCGACTCCAGCCAGTACGAGCTCACCCAGGCCTTCTACAAATCAAAAGACGGCACCCAGGTCCCCATCTTCATCGCCGGCAAAAAAGGACTCAAGCGCGACGGCAGTGAGCGCCTGCTCATGACCGGCTACGGCGGCTTCGACGTCAGCATGACACCCGCCTGGAATCCGGCCTATGCCTGGTGGCTTCAGCAGGGCGGCTGGTTCGCCCAGCCCAACCTGCGCGGCGGCGGCGAATATGGCGAGCACTGGCACGAGCAGGGAATGTTCGGCCAAAAACAGAACGTCTTTGACGACTGGTTTGCCGCGGCCGAGTTTCTTGTCGCACAAAAATTCACTGCCCCGCCGCACTTCGCCATCGTTGGCGCGTCCAATGGAGGCTTGCTGATGGGCGCTTCCATCACCCAGCGGCCTGAGCTCTTCGGCGCCGTGCTCTGCGGCTATCCGCTGCTTGACATGCTGCGCTTCCAAAAATTCCTCGTCGGCTCTTACTGGACCACCGAGTACGGCTCTTCTGAGCAGCAGGACCAGTTCCCCTACCTGCTCAAGTACTCGCCTTATCAGAATGTGAAGCCCAGTGCGGCGTATCCCGCGGTCATGTTCCTCACCGGCGACAGCGATACCCGCGTCGATCCCCTGCATGCGCGCAAAATGACCGCGCTCCTTCAGTCGGCCTCCACCAGTGGCCGCCCTGTCCTGCTCCACTACAGCCTGGCCGGCGGCCACTCGGCCGGCGTCGCCGTCGAGCAACAGATCCAGGACCACACAGACGAGCTCACCTTCCTGTGGACAGAAACGGGACAGCCGTCTGCGCCCGCAATCAGCGCCCCCTGACGTTCCGGTAAGGCCTCCATTCCCGCAGCCGGGCGCTGTCTCATCCTGCGCCCGGGCCTCCCTTCATTCCGGCAGCCCCCTCCTCCAGACCCAGTACTCAATCCGGTCACTCTGCCGTAACCTCATGCCCTTGGTAATCCCCACCGATAAGGAAGATGCGGAATAAAAAAGCAGCCTCGCAAGCCGATCAGCTCTTGCCCATGGCGGGTGAACGGGTTGCGCGGCCCGGCGATGCAGCCGCAAGCAGCATGGTGCTGGCTGCTCGGGCCCGAATCACTCGGCCGCGGGTACCGCCGGGCCCGGAGTCGAGATGCCTCAATTGGAACTGGAGACCGCCACTACCTATCGGCAGCAAGAAGATGCCCGGCTGGCTGCGCTCCAGGCCACCGGCATTCTCGATACCCAGCAGGAGTCCGGTTACGACGCGATCACCCGTCTGGCCGCTGAATATTTCCAGGCAGACACCGCCCTGCTCGGCTTCGCCGACGAAAGCCGCGTTTGGATCAAGTCCTATTGGGGCGAAGCCGTGCGCGAACTGCCCCGCAAAAGATCCATCTTCGACATGGTGCTCGCCAAAGACGGTCCCGTCGTTGTCCCGGATATTGCCGCCGACCCTCAGTTCGAAGGCTGCGCGCTCACACTCCGCCGACTGAAGGTGCTCTCCTTTGCCAGCGTTCCGGTCCGCTGCCACCAGGGGAAGATCCTCGGTGCGCTCACCGTCTTTGCCAGCCAGCCCCGCCGCGACATGTCCCTCGACGAACTCCGCATGCTTGAGAGCCTGGCCGAGATGGCCGCAAGCCAGTTGGAGTTGCGCCGCCTCCGCAAAAGCTTCCAGAACCATGGCTCACGCCGCTCCGGCGCGAAGAACAACTCAAACCCGATCCCCTGGCCTAAACGCTCTGACCTGCGCCAGGCCCTCGAACGGCAGGAATTCGTCCTCTTCTACCAGCCCGAGATCGACCTCTCCACCTGCAAGATCGTCGGCCTTGAAGCCCTCATCCGCTGGAACCATCCCGAGCGCGGCATCGTTCCGCCCATGGACTTCATTCCCCTCGCCGAAGAGTGCGGTCTCATTCTGCCCATCGGCGACTGGGGCCTCGCTGAGGCCTGCGGCCAAATCCAGAAGTGGTGCCATGAAGATCCACGCCACGGCTCCCTCCGCGTCTGCGTCAATCTCTCGGCCCGCCAGTTCTCGCGTGAGGGCCTCGCCGATCATGTTGAAGCCCTCCTGCGCCAATCCGGCATCTCCAGCCGGCAGCTCGGCCTTGAAATGACCGAGTCCAGCCTCATTCCCAACATGCGCATTGCCCTCGAGGTCCTCGGCAGCCTGCGCAAGCTCGGCGTCTCCCTCCTCATGGACGACTTCGGCACCGGCTACAGCTCACTCAACCACCTCCACACCTTCCCCTTTGATGTGCTCAAGATTGACCGCTCCTTTGTCGGCCGCATGACCGAAGGCGAGCAGCCCCTCCAAATCGTGCGCACAATCATCGAACTGGCCCGCGTGCTCGGCATGGACGTCGTCGCCGAAGGCATTGAAACCTGCGACCAATACCGCCTGCTGCGACAACTCGGCTGCCGCTTCGGCCAGGGCTTCCTCATCGCCCGTCCCATGTCCGCTGAAGCCATCACCCAACTGCTGCGCCTCCCCGGGCGCGTCCTGCCGCAGCCGGACTCTCTCGATGCTGTCTTCGACTGACCTCTCCCTGGCGGTCTCAGCGTCCCCGCACTCGAATCCCCGCAATTGACCCGCCTTCCCCCGCAACCTATACTCGCTTCCACCAGCCATTCTGCTGATGATGAGACCCGCCGTGAAACCAAATTGCCTTGCACCTCTCGCCGTTGCCGCCATCCTCTGCCTGTCGACTGGGAGCGCTTCCGCGCAATCGCCCACCCCGGCGCCGGTCCTCTCCTTTGGTTTTGATGAGACCGCTGGCGCCGTGGCCGCTGACAGCGTACACCACGCCGACGGCAGAATCTCCGGCGTCTACGCCCACGTCCCCGGCCTTGCCGGCCAGGCCCTGCGACTCGACGGCGAAACCTCCGGCGTCCGCGTCACGGGCGCCCATGTTCCCGCGTTCTCTTCAGCCTTCACCGCAGAGGCCTGGATCGCCATCGACGCCTATCCCTGGAACTGGGCCCCCATCGCCGACCAGCGCAAAGAAGAGAAGGCCGGCTTTCTCTTCGGTATCGATTCCTTCGGCCACCTCGGCCTCCAGGCCCAGATTGGCGGCACGTGGCAGGTCCTCACCGCCAGCCAGCCACTGCCGCTCAAAAAATGGGTCCACGTCGCCGCAACCTTCACCGAGACCACCGGCATGGCCCTCTCCGTGAACGGTAAGCAGGTTGAGTCCAAAAAGACAACCGGCGCCTTTCTCCCCGCAACCGGCGAAGACCTGCTCATCGGCCGCGCCCGCTACCAGATGCTCCCTGCGCAGTGGATCCATCCCGAATACAAAGTCTCGTTTGGCTTCGACGGCATCCTCGACGAGCTCAACCTCTTTGACAAGGCGCTCTCCGCTGCCCAAATCGCTAACGAGTACAGCCAGATCGATGCCGAAGGCCCTGATCCGCTTGCCTATCCCAAACTACCCTCTGGTCCTCCCGGAAAAGGTCCCTTCGGCGCAACCTATGCCACGCTCCACTACGACGACCTGTGGGACGCTCCGCGCCGCGTCGGCCGCGACTCCGATGTTGTGGTTCGCTTTGACGACGCGCCCGTCCGCTTCGTCTCCTGGCAGGGAACCAGCTACATTCCCGCCTGGGTCACGGAAAACGGCAAGTGGTATACCGACGAGTTCGTTGAGACCTACCAGTTGCCCGGATGCCCGGCCGGTGAAGACTGCGAGCCCATGAGCGACAAGCAGAATCGCTACGCCCATGTCCGCATCCTTGAGAACACCCCGGCCCGTGCCGTCATTCACGTTCGCTACGGCCAATGTGAAGTCGAAGAGTACCTCTGCGCCCATCCCGACCCCTTGACCGGCTGGACCGATTGGGCCGATGAGTATTACACCGTCTATCCTGACGAGGTTGCCGCGCGCGACAGCGTTGCCTGGTCTTCCAACCTTGAGAACCCTCCCGAGTTTCAGGAAACCATCATCATCAACTCGCCCGGAACCCGCCCTGAAGACAACATCCAGAACGATGCGCTCACCTTCGCCAACATGAAGGGCGAAACCCACACCTACTCCTGGATCACTCCGCCCAAGGCCATCACCGAGCCCGAGGGCGCCAACATCCAGAATGTCAATCTCAAGTCAGAGTGGAAGCCCTTTCAGATCGTCCTGCCTGATCATCCGCGCATCTCGGTCTACGGCGGAGAAAAGACCTACTCCCTCTTCGAGTGGTGGAACCATTGGCCCGTGCAGCAGGTTAAATCCAGCGGCATCTCCGCCGTCGCGCCTGACCGGCCCTCCCACTCCTCGCTCTCTCACATCGAGGGCCAGCCCTACGCCCGCACCGCCGACTCCATGACCAAAATCATGCTCGTCGGTCTCACCAACCGCCCCGCTGCCGAGCTCGCGGTCCTCGCCCGCTCCTGGGCCACGCCGCCAACCATGACCGTCGCCGGCGCCGGCTTCACCGGCAAAGGATTCGACCCTGCCCAGCGCGCCTTCGTCGTCGATAAGGCCGCTGCCGCTTCAGCCACGCTCCAACTCGCCTTCAAGGCCAGCCCTGATGCCCCGCTCCTCAACCCCGCCCTCGTCATCGAAGGCTGGGGAGAAGCCGCGCCCGCCCTCACCCTCAATGGCAAACCTGTCGCCTGGGGCAAAGACGCCCGATACGGCCTCGTCGCCACGCTCGACCGCTCCAAACTGGTCGTCTGGCTGCGCCTCAAAGCGGACCAGCCAACCTCAATCGGCCTCAGCCCAGCTCCCGGCCAGTGAACTCGCGCCGTTCCGTTTCAGAAAGAGCCACCCACCCTTCCTGAAACCGGAATCTCCTCCGTAAGACGCTGGAGAAATTCCTCAAGTCCGCTGTAGGACAAAGCTATCCTCCTTCCCATGCAGCCCGCCGCCAACTCCGCGCCCTCCGCCAACGCATCCACCTTCGCAGGCCTGCTTGCCGCCCTCACCGCTCCCAAAACTGACGCCTGCTTGCCGCCTCCACGAAGGCCTGCTTCTGACTGGGACGATGACGGCCTCGCCGACGATGTAGCCACCCTCAGCTACGAGAACGCCCTCCGCGCTCGAGCCCGCTACCGGTCACTCAATAGCTCTGACCGCTCGCTCACCGGCCCCGACCCTGTTGACAGCTACGAACTGGCTCCGCTTGAAGACGTGCCTGCGCCGGTTCCTGCCCGGGCTTTCCCCGCCTCGAAACCAAAACCAGCGCCGCTCCCGGCTGCTCAGCCATCTGTCTCGCCCTGCATTCCCGTCACTTTTGAGCGCAATCTCAAATCGGCCAGCGTCACCATCCGCATGAGTCAGGAGGAAGCTGCCCAGTTGCATCGCCGCGCCGCTGAGGCCGGCCTCACCGTCTCGGCCTACCTGCGCTCCTGCACCTTTGAAGTCGAGAGCCTGCGCGCCCTGGTCAAAGACACCATGGCCCAGTTGCGCGCCGCCGCTGCGGCCGCCAAAGAGCCCGCACCCCGCCGCTCCATCAGGATTTCGCGTCTCTTCATGCCCTGGCGCGCAAACCGCACAGCCCGCGCCTGACTATTCCACCTCAAGCACAAGGCACTTCAAGTATTCCGTCTCCGGCAGGTTCAGCACCACCGGATGGTCAAGTGCCGCGCCCCGCCGCTCCAGCAGCCGCACACGCCGGTGTGCGTCCACAGCGGCTGAGGCCACGCTGGCCTCAAGCTCTGTCCAGCCCACATGGTGCGAGCAGGAGCAGGTCACCAGCAGCCCCCCCGGCCGCATCATCTTCAGCGCCCGCAGGTTCAGCTCCTTATAGCCGCGCAGCGCCCCTTCCACGGCCCGCTGGCTCTTGGCAAAGGCCGGCGGATCCAGAACAATCGCATCAAACGACTCCCCCGCGTCCGACCAGTCCCGCAAAATCTGAAATGCGTCGCCCTCCACCCAGTCCACCTGCGCCTTCAACCGGTCGCGATTGGCCTCCACGTTCCGCTCTGCCACTTCCAGCGAGGCGCGGCTTGAGTCCACTCCCGTCACCTGCCCGCACACCTCGGCCAGATGCAGCGCAAACCCGCCCTGGTAGCAGCAAACGTCCAGTGCCCGGCCTGTCGTTCCCAGCCTCCGTGCCCACTCCTCCGCTGCAGCGTAATTGGCCCGCTGGTCCAGGAATGCGCCCGTCTTCTGTCCCGAGTTCGCGTCAAACTGAAACTCCAGCCCATTCAGCCGGAAGGTCGCGCTCGTTACCGGTGCTCCAGCGTCCGCAACCCACAGCGGAGCCGGATCGGGCGCCGGCAGCCCTTCCAACTCGCGGATGCGCGGGTCAGGCCGCTCCAGAATTGCCGCTGGGTTCAGTTCCTCGCGCAGCACGCGTACGCAAACCTCGCGCACACCCGCTGTATGCAGCCCCTTGGCAAGCAATTGCAGAATCACCAGGTCCCCATACTTGTCGGCCACCACCCCTGGCAGGTCGTCTGCCTCGCTGAAGCAGAGCCGGCAGGCGTTGGTCTCGTCGGTCAGCAGCGGCTTGCGCCGGGCCACCGCCGCCCGCAGCCGCTCGGCCAGCAGCGTTAGCCACGCCACTTCGTCCAAGGCTTGGCGCGATACCACCCGCAGCGCAATCTGCGATGCAGGACTGTAAAGCGCCGTGCCCAGCAGCAGCCCGCGGCTGTCGGCTACCGGCAGCAGGGCAGGCGTCTCACCCCCAGTCGGCAGCTCAACGCTCTCAATGTCAGAGGCATACACCCAAAGATACCCATCCCGCAGCCGGTCCGCGGCTCTCCGGTTGATCCGAGCCCCCAGCCCGCCCTCAAATCGCGCAGTCGCAGCCGGACGCGCCAAAGGCGCAGCAGGCCGGCCCTGCGACGTAGCACCGGCACGTGCCGGCGCGCCAGCCTTCTTGGCCGGGTACATTTTCCTCTTTGGATCGCGGCGGGCCGTCGCCTGCGCCGGGTCTGGATTCTTGGGCGTCCGCCCAAAGGGCAATGCAGGCCGGACGGCCCTGGGTGCTCTTTCAGTCTTGGAAGGTCGAGTCGTACGCGGCTTCGTCATATGCTCCCTTGGGGTTGGTGGGCCCTCGCCGGGAGCGACAGCGGGACCGGTGTCGATCCATCCCGAGAGCAATCCCGCAAAGTGACTTCTCCCGCCCGGGGTCCCCAGCGACACATCTTCGTCCCAGGGGTGGTAGGAAAAGCCACACGGGAAACCCCGTGCTAGCTCAAGCTTACTCCGGTTCCGCCTCGATTCTGACCCGTCCACCCTTACCTGGCCTGAATGCTCTCCAGGTAACGGCTCAAATTGCTGATTCTGAGCATCCTATCCTGTGTATGCGCCTGGTCCATCTTGCCCAGGATCGGCCCCCATACCGGCATCTCCGCTGCTCCATGCGCCGGAACATCCACGCCGTTCTGCAATACGGTCACAATGTGCGTGTCAGGAAATCTGCCCTGATTGCTCCTGGCGAGCGCAGTCAGGTCCGTCGGCGACCTTCTCAGTGCGGCGGCAACCGCCCCATGCCCTCGTCCATCCAATCCATGGCATGGTGCGCAATAGCTTGCATACATCTGGCTGCCGCTCGTCGGCGCGGTCTTATTCACCGGAATGGTAACTTTCGTCTTGCTTCGGTCGGCGTATCCCATGCCCACCGCGAAAGTTAGCGCTACGGCTATAACTAAAAGGCGTTTCAACATACTTTCCTCGGTTCTGGATCGCTTGAGCGGAACCGCAGTAAAGCCCCCTCAAAAGGGAGTTTCCATCCGGCCTTTCATCCTTGCAAAAAGCCGCTGGTTGAGCTTGTCTATGGCAGCGCACACACTCCAATCTCGCTCAAGCCCGCAGGCGACTCTACTCCTGTAGCTCAATCCCCCGGCTGTGACGGTCAGCACACTGAAAGTCATCGCTCGCACCCCCTGAATCAATAAGGGAATAGTTTCTCTCGGCTTAACTATCCACCCCTGCATCCGTCCCGGACGATTAGATCAATCCAGTACCAGGAGATAAGTCCTGACTTATATACATCCCGCCTTCAAGATCCAATCAACCTACCAGGAACCTACTTCGAAACTAGTCAGACTCCAACCTCCCCGCCCAATGGGCCCTAGAAGCGGTCTCATAAATGTTTGAGCATCATGTGAAGGCAAGCGAGATGAACGAAGCCGAGGAAGTTTTCGATATGGTATTCCCATCGTGTGACGAGTCGGCGGAAGTTTTGCATCCATGCGA
>Ga0316222_1000252_pt1 | contig 85894 bp, 77 predicted proteins | sample TBH18011metaG_FD_206008 | JGI IMG/M metagenome (GOLD analysis project Ga0316222, IMG submission 206008) | Freshwater microbial communities from Trout Bog Lake, Wisconsin, USA - TBH18011 | ecosystem: Environmental > Aquatic > Freshwater > Lake > Hypolimnion/Profundal zone | place: USA: Wisconsin...
TAGGCTGGGATGCAATCCCAGCATTTCAACCGTTGATGCTGGGATTACATCCCAGCCTACGACACATCCCAGCCTACGACACATCCCAGCCTGCGCCCTCTTACCCAACCCACTTGCGCGCATTTCTGAACATGCGCATCCACGGTGAATATTCGCCCCAGCCTTGCGGGCTCCAGGAATGAATCGCGCTGCGAAACACGCGTTCCGGATGCGGCATCATTGCTGTAAAGCGACCATCGGCAGTCGTGACAGCGGTAATACCGCGCGGTGAACCGTTGGGATTATAAGGATAGGCTTCGGTGGCCAGACCACGATTGTCAACAAAGCGCAGACCGACCAGTACCTCGTCAATATTTCCCGTGGTTGAAAAGTCGGCATAACCCTCGCCGTGTGACACCACAATCGGTGACTGGGTACCGGTCATGTCCTGCATGAAAATGGAAGGACTGGCAGTAACTTCCGCCATGACAAACCGGCCTTCAAACTGCTCTGATTTATTGCGTGTGAATTTCGGCCAGGCATGCGCACCAGGGATAATCGATTTCAGATTCGACAGCATCTGGCAGCCATTGCAAATTCCCAGACCAAAGGTATCTTTACGCTGGAAAAATTCGGCAAACTGGTCAGCCAGCTGCGCGTGAAACAGTATGGTTTTGGCCCAGCCTTCACCAGCACCCAGTACGTCGCCGTACGAAAAACCACCGACGGCAATAATGCCGCTGAAATCAGCCAGCTTTGCCCGTCCCGCAATCAGATCACTCATGTGCACATCCACGGCCGTAAAGCCGGATTTGTGCATCACAAAGGCCGTTTCCACATGTGAATTCACCCCCTGCTCACGCAGAATCGCCACTCTGGGGCGCACACCACTGGCGATGAACGGCGCAGCGATATCCTGCTGCGCATCAAAACTGACAGTCGGCTGCATGCCGGGGTCGGTTGCATCGGCGATGCGGGCATACTCGGCATCGGCGCAGGCCGGATTGTCGCGCAGACGCGCCATCTGATAACTGGTATTGCTCCAGATCTGGTGCAGCGCGGTGCGGCTTTGCCGGAATATTTCTTTGGCATCACGGGCGATGACAATATCAGTTCCTGAATTCGGTTTGCCGATGATGTGACTGCAGGCACCCAGATGAAAGCTGCGCAACACATCCATCACTTCTGACTTTTGCGCAGCGCGCACCTGAATGACGGCGCCCAGTTCTTCATTGAACAACGCGCGCAGGGTTTGTTCATTGCGCCGTTCCGGGATCTGGGCGGCCCAGTTTTTGGCTTCGCCACTGTCGGCGCCGTGCCCCTGATCCATGGCCAGAATATCGACGTTGAGATCGAGCCCCATGCGTCCGGCAAACGCCATTTCGCACAGCGTGGCAAACAGACCGCCATCGGAACGGTCATGGTAGGCCAGAATTGTGCGGTCACGGTGCAACTGCTGCACGGCATTGAACAGCGCCTTGAGATCATCGGCACTGTCGACATCCGGCACATCATTGCCGAGCTGTTGCAGCACCTGCGCACAGGCCGAGGCGGCCAGGCGGTTTTTACCGCGACCCAGATCAATCAGGATCAGCACGGTGTCACCGGCGCTGCTGTTGAGCTGCGGCGTCAGGTTGGCGCGAATATCGCTCACCGGGGCAAAGCCGGAAACAATCAACGACACCGGAGAAGTCACGGATTTGGCTTGACCGTCGTCATTCCATGTGGTGCGCATCGACAGGGAATCCTTGCCGACCGGGATCGACAGACCCAGCGCCGGACAGAGTTCCAGACCAACTGCCTTGACGGTGGCAAACAGCGCGGCATCCTGACCAGGCTGACCACAGGCCGCCATCCAGTTGGCAGACAGTTTGATATCGGACAGCGCAGCAATCGTTGCCCCAGCCAGATTGGTAATGGTCTCACCCACGGCCATGCGGCCCGATGCAGCGGCATCCACCACGGCCAGCGGCGTGCGTTCGCCCATGGCCATGGCTTCACCCAGGCAACCTTCGTAGCTCATGGCGGTCACGGCGCAATCGGCTACCGGCACCTGCCACGGACCGACCATCTGGTCGCGCACCGACATGGCACCGACGCTGCGGTCACCGATTGTAATCAGAAACGATTTATCGCCCACTGTCGGCAGGCTTAACACTTTGCGCGCGACGTCAGTCAGATCCACACCGGTCAGATCGAGCGGTGGAAACTGTGTTTTCTTTGTTGTGACATCACGCAGCATTTTCGGTGGTTTGCCCAGCAGTACCTCCATGGGCATATCGACCGGCGCATTGTCGTGCAGCGGATCGATCACTTTCAGCTGACGCTCCTCGGTGGCGGTGCCGACCACGGCGAACAGGCAGCGTTCGCGCTGGCACAGATAAGCAAACTGCGCCAGATCCTGTGGTGCAATCGCCAGCACATAGCGTTCCTGAGATTCATTACTCCAGATTTCCTTGGGTGCCATACCGGATTCTTCCAGCGGAATCTGGCGCAGATCAAACAGCGCACCGCGTTTGGCATCATTGGTAATTTCCGGGAACGCATTCGACAGTCCACCGGCGCCGACGTCATGGATCGACAGAATGATATTGTCTTTGCCCATGGCCCAGCAGGCATTGATCACTTCCTGGGCGCGACGTTCCATTTCCGGGTTACCGCGCTGTACCGAATCAAAATCCAGATCGGCGGTATTGGCACCGGTGGCCATGGACGATGCCGCACTGCCGCCCATGCCGATGCGCATGCCGGGCCCGCCGAGCGCAATCAGCAGCGAGCCGACCGGCAGTGCTTCTTTAAACGTATGCAGATCTGAAATATTGCCCATGCCGCCGGCAATCATGATCGGCTTGTGGTAGCCAAACACCTGCCCGGCCACATTCTGTTCGTAGGTACGGAAATAGCCACCCAGGATCGGACGACCGAATTCATTGTTGAACGACGCACCGCCAATCGGCCCTTCGAGCATGATCTGCAAGGCACTCGCGATCCGGTCCGGCTTGCCGTAGCGCGTGGCACCGGCGGATTTTTCTTTGACCACGTCGGCGGCATTTTCCCACGCCGCCACATGACCGGGGATGTTTAAATTCGATACCGTAAAACCCGTCAGACCGGCCTTGGGTTTGGCGCCCCTGCCGGTTGCACCTTCGTCACGAATTTCACCGCCGGCTCCGGTAGACGCGCCAGGAAACGGCGAAATTGCAGTCGGGTGGTTGTGCGTTTCGACCTTCATCAGAATATGCGTGAGCTCATCGCTGGATGCATACACATTGTCCTGTTGGGCACCGCGTGCATAGAAACGGCTCACGGTGGCACCTTCAATAATCGAGGAGTTGTCGCTGTAGGCAACGACTGTGCCGCGCGGCGCCAGCTGGTGGGTATTTTTGATCATGGCAAACAGTGAGCTGTCCTGTTTGACACCATCGATGATCCAGTCGGCATTGAAGATTTTGTGGCGGCAGTGTTCACTGTTAGCCTGGGCAAACATCATCAGTTCAACGTCGGTCGGATTGCGCTGTGCATCGGTGAAGGCTTTGTGCAGATACGCGATTTCATCTTCCGACAGAGCCAGACCAAGTTCGGCATTGGCCTGCTGCAGCGCTGCAACACCACCGGTCAGGACATCGATGAATGCCAGTGGCTGGGCATTTAATTCCCGGAACATGCCTTGGGCATCGGCTTCAGAATCGAGCACCATTTCTGTCATGCGGTCATGCAGCAGCGCGGCGATTTCCTGTTTCAGTACGGCCGGATTTTTTTTATCTTTGCCAGACAGGCTCGAAATCAGTTCCGACACCAGACCGGATTTGGCCAACACCCGGTAACTGATGCCGCGCTCGATGCGTTTTATCTGGGTCATGCCGCAATTGTGGGCAATATCCGTGGCCTTGCTGGCCCACGGAGAAATGGTACCGAAGCGCGGAATGACCACAAAACCGGCGCCTTTGCTGTCGCACTCCGGATTGCCCTCATAGGCCTGGCCATACGTCAGCAGAGCCGACAGGCGGGATTTGTCGTCCTCAGTCAAGGCGCCGTGACTGTCAATGAAATGGGCGTAGCGGCCGGTGACAGCGGTAATCGTCGGGTCGATGGCCTGCAAACGCAGCAGCAGGCCTTGGGTACGGAAAGTGGACAGTGCGTTGGAGCCGGGCAGAATCAGCATAATGAGCAGAAGGGTGACGCTGAGCAGAGTGAACAGATCAGCTGGTTTACACGAAGTCCGTGATTATACCGTGATGCTGCTGCGACACAAACCACTTCAGGTGGAATTGAGCCAGATATGTTCGCTGGCCGAAAATAGATAGCTCGCCAATTCGCGTGATTAAACAATCAACATTAAAAAATGAATCGGATCGGGCAGTGTTCGAATCCATGACTGATACGCGCGATCACGGAACTGTCTCAATTTGAGCCGATTTAAATTTTTTTTTAAGGAGAAATCTTGTTGTAACAAGATATTTTTCCTAAAGTGAATCAGCAATTAGGCGTTTGCAATGTGAATTCAACAGCATTGCATAACCCAAACGATAACAAAACAGCTGAAGTTTCATCACCCTCATCATTACAACCCTGACCATACAAGTGGAGAAAACTATGGACAAAAAATACATCAATGGCGCAATCGCCATTGGCGCAGCTCTGGCCTGCGGTTCGGCTTTGGCTGATGCTGCAACCCTGACACCGATACAGACCGGACCGACCTACACCTTTTCTGCGTTCGGTACGTTAGGTCTGGTTCAAACCAATACCGATAACGGTGTTTACACAACTGGATTTGAAGTAAATGGTGCAACCAAATCGGCTGATGCCGGACCAGACAGTAAAGTTGGCGCGCAGATGGATGCCAAATTCAATGACACGTTTTCCGCCACCGTTCAGGTTTTTTCCAAACAAAATTCCGTTGGCAGTTATGCGCCAGATATCGAATGGGCTTTCGGAAAAGTGAAACTGGGTGGCGGTTTTGATCTGCGTCTGGGTCGGATTGGCGCACCATTTTTTATGACCAGTGATTTCCGCAATGTCGGCTACACCAACCTCTCAGTTCGTACGCCATTCGACGTATACGGACTGGTTCCGGTGCGCAGTTTTGACGGTGGCGACCTCCTGTACAAAACCGATCTCGGTGAAACCACCCTGAATGGGCAATTATGGTTGGGTAAATCGGGCGTGCGCGTGTCCCAAAATGCACAGGGAGATATCGATCTTTCATTGAGCAATATTGCAGGTATTAATTTATCGGCAGAGAATGGGCCGCTCACCGTTCGTTTTGGAACCATGAAAACCCGGCTTGGCACCAACGGCTCAGGTACGGCCGGTCTTAATACACTGCTTGGCGGCCTTGGCCATCTCGGCGCGATGCCGGGGCTGGAATCACTCGCCACGATGGGCAACGATCTGAACGTCAATGGCAAGCTCGCCACATTCTCAGGACTCGGAGCGATACTGGACACGGGTAACTGGGTGGTGAATACGGAATACGTCAAACGAAAATCCGAAACAACTTATGTATCGGATGCAAATGCCTGGTACGCCACTCTGGGATACAGAATTGAGACATTCACTCCCTATCTCAGTTTTTCCAATCGTAAATTAACCAGCGTAACAAGTTATGCTCCTGTTGCCGTTCCACCGGGATATCCTCCTGTTGTTCAGGGTACCGTGCCAGTCCTTGTGGCCGGTGTCAATGGCGCGTTAAAAAGTACCGCTGAAAGCACATCAGCGTTGGGTATACGTTGGGATGCCGGGAAAAATTACGATGTGAAAGCAGAATTCCAGCAGATCCGTGTACCTGCCGGTTCTACCGGGGCATTCAGTGATGTCCCATCGGGCGCCTATATGGTGGACACCAAAGTCAACGTAGTCAGTCTTGTTGTCGATTTCGTATTCTAACCGGGGAGCATATAACATGAAAAAACTCATCAAAACGATACTGTTGTGCTCTGCCATGTTCAGTATCCATTCCGCGTATGCACAGGTGGCTGTGGTGGTAGGAGCCAAGAGTGATATTGGCACGTTGACCAGTGAACAGGTGTCGTCCATCTATCTGGGCAAATCCGACAAGTTCCCGAATGGCAGTACCGCCCTGCCGCTGGATCAGAGTTCCGGCAGCGCCATTCGCGGACTGTTCTATGACAAGGTCACCGGAAAAAGTGAAGCGCAGGTAAAAGCCGCGTGGTCGCGACTGGTGTTTTCGGGTAAAGGAACGCCGCCAAAAGAAATCGGCAGTTCGGCTGAAGTAAAAAAACTGGTTACCGCCAATCCGAGCACGATTGGTTACATAGAAAAAAGTGCGGTGGATTCCAGTGTCAAAGTTGTTTTCAGCGCAGACTGAACCGTAATTTAAGCGTTGTACCGACATGGCTTGATGGCGACCTGGTCGCCATCAAGCCATTTTTCATGGTCGCACACGAGGCCGCCCTGCACAACCCAACTCAGCACTCTGTCAATCACATAGAGTAAATCTGCAGCCCCAACAATACGTATTCTCACTTGTTTGCAAACCTGTTGAAATTAAATACTATCTACTCCGGTATTTTCCAATCTGGTATTGATTTTTCAGGAGTATTCAATGGATTTAACACAGCCATCAAGTTCATTTCCGCGCTTAGACCCATCCGGTTCAACATCCCAATCTGGTCCCCTGCAGGAAGTCGGATCAGGGCGAGCATCGTCCCCAACATCACAGTCCCGGAAATCAATAAGTGAAGAGAGTCGTTCATCACAAAATCCGGCCGGGGACTATGACACCCATACTGCAACCGGCCACTCCCATAGCCGCTTATTCAATTTTTTAACCAACACCCGGACATTTTTCAGCAGACTGTGGCACTACAAGCTGGATGTAGGAATGGGCCTGTTAAATATCACGGGTGGTCTGCTGCTCATTTTTCTCGTCGATTTTCCCCTTGCCTTTTTACCTGAAGGGCTGATGAAAGGTTTGCCATTTTTTATGATAGGTGCGGGCTTCACGCAGATCGTCATGGCCATGCGCAGTGCCTACGTTGACGTCTGCAATCCTGACCAAGCCCAATACTCTGATAAAACTCCTGTAGTCAAATTCCGCACAGGAATAGGCAAGGGGCCGGACGACGTTGATCCGTTAACTCAGCCGGTCAATAAGCCGACCACTTACCCGACGGTCGATCCCAGTATTTTTGTTCCTGCTCATAATCACGATCAGGCTGACCCTGCCTCCGGTTCTGGCATTCCAGCCAGTTCCAGTTCGGGCTCTGTGGCCAGTTCCAGTTCTGCGGCAGACACCGGCCAAAACGCTGGCACCGGGTCGATCAACCAGACGACGTTGAACCAGCAAAATTCGTCGCCGCTGTCGCTGTCGGGTCAGAATTCTCCCCTTACCACCCCTCCATCAGAGGTCGATTGAGTACGGTCTGAATTTAACTTAACGTGTTAAATAACTTTGACTGTCCGCTGATGTCACCATCGATAGCCAAAGGAAAATAAGGATTGCGCGACAAAATCGCGTGATCTTTATTCTTTGTTTGACGGTTAACCACTCAAAAAAGCCAGTTCAACCTGTCTTGTTCGCACATTCAGCGCGCCGCAGCTCTGATAACCAAAACTTAAAACCAATGGCAAACGACATAAATCAATTCATAGAAACGATCGCGATCCAGGCCGCCAAAGAAAAAGGATTGCATTTTTCCAGCGAACGGGATGCACACCAGTACCTCGAAAAAACCAAGCTGCAAATCCGTCAGTTGATCAGTAAGGGCAACAGCAATTTTTTTGAGGGGCTGCGCTATCTGTGCGAAAACGACCACGGTTACGTGCACGGCTACGTCGCCGGAGTGGCAGGAAAAATACTCAAAAATCTGGATTCATCCAAAAAACTGAACAAAATAATCGAATCCGAGATCATCAAAAATGACCGGTCACTGCTGTTTTTTACTGATGTCATCAATGAATTTCAGTTGGCCGGTGATTTTCACAGAGAGATGTGCGTACTGTCGGTGCTGATGACACTGTTTCCGGCCAACCCGCAATCGTATGTGTTTTACGCTTCGTTTCTGTGGCGCTCGGAAGGCAAGGCGATCGCGGAAATATTTTATTCAAAAATCACCGATCTGCTCGAAGATCCGGCTCTGGATTATTTTGCTGCCGACTGTTTCATCAAAAACGGAAAAAAAGACAAGGCCAGGGAATTGCTGCAAAAGTCGCTGGGGCGGGAACTGATCGGGCATGAAAATTATGACGGCGTCAAAAAAAACATACAGGAGTTATTGGAAAAGTGTTGAACCCCTCACCTCAACGCTTAATCGGGTGCCGATGGACTGCCTGGAAATTCCAGATCCATGCCGGAAGTAATCGGTGAATACCGGTCCATGACTGCGTCATATAACTTCGCCAGTTCTTCGCCATTGAATTCATTGCGATTCACCATATCCAGCACAAACTGTTTTTTTTCGGCTGAGGTACACAGTGTCACCGAATCGTTAATCGCTTCATAGAACGCGATCAGAATAGCCAGAGTGACATAGCCACCGCCGACAGAAAAGGAACCGACGGTGAGCGGTGCCAGAAACGGGGCAGGCAATCCCATTCCCACGACGTCGGCGAAGATCGTGGCCAACCCAACTCCAGTCGATACGATGCCGGTTGCGAGCAATGACTTGTGACGCCACAGGCCTTTGAAAAAACTGATTACCACATCAGCAATGCCTCGCCTGTTCTGCTCACCTTTTTCAGGCTCTGAACCAGTCGGTTTGGCCCCGGCAGGTTCACGTTGGTCCGCAAGGATTCCCGAATCACGAACCATTGAAGGACTGGCGGCTGGAGAAAATTGGGGAGGGTGCACGGCATATCCTGGTCAGATTGAAAAATTTTGGCGACACAGGATTCTAATTAAATCTGACCATTTTGAATACAGGTGAGTTTACGTACCGGCAATGAAAGGGTACCTATGCACTGAGCAGCATGGAAACCGTCTGGCGCACCGTGCTGCTGGCTTTTTCTGCCTTTGTCATGCTCATGCTGTTTATTGTGTTTGTCGGTGCACTCAGTTTGGGCTGACCGGCAGTGCAGGTAAAATTTTCCCGCGACACAACCCGAAACCGACCCGATAGGTTGCGCCCTGCGCCCAGCCGCGCAACGTCAGTTCATCACCATCATCAAGAAAGCCGCGCGTGCTGCCATCCACCAGTGTCAGCGGATTGGCGCCGTTCCAGGTCAGTTCCAGCAGACTGCCGAATGAATCGGGCGTCGGCCCGCTGATGGTGCCGGAGCCCATCAGATCGCCCACCCTGGTGTTGCAGCCACCCGACGTGTGGTGCGTGAGTTGCTGCGCCATGCTCCAGTACAGGTGTTTGAAGTTGGTGCGGCAAATGGTGCTGGCCTGCTGGCTGTGTTCCGGCCTGAGCTGCACTTCCAGATGGATATCCACGCCCGCTTTCCCCTCCCTGCCCTGCTGCAGATAGGGCAAAGGCTGCGGATCCTGTTCCGGCCCTGCCACCCGGAACGGCGCGAGCGCTTCCATCGTCACCACCCAGGGTGAAATGGTGCTGGCAAACGTTTTGGAATTGAACGGGCCCAGCGGGACATATTCCCAGGTTTGAATATCCCGCGCGCTCCAGTCATTGAGCAATACCATCCCAAAAATATGCTGCTCGGCGCTCGCACAGCTGACCATCTCACCGAGTGCATTGCCGCGTCCGATAATAAAACCGGTTTCCAGTTCGATATCCAGTTTTTTGCACGGGCCAAATACCGGACGCTCCTGGTTGGGCGCTTTGGTCTGGCCGTTCGGGCGGCGTACCGGTGTATCGCTGACCACCACGGATGAAGCACGGCCGTTGTAACCAATGGGAATTTCCAGCCAGTTCGGCAACAGGGCATTTTTCGGATCGCGGAACATGGAGCCGACATTGGTGGCGTGCTCTTTGGATGAATAAAAATCGGTGTAGCCGCCGATCGCTACCGGCAACAGCATCTGCGCTGCAGTCTGCGGTATCAGCAGTTGCGCATGCAATTCATTGCGCTCGCGCAGCAGCGCATTGTCTGCACTGAGCAACACACTTAACTGCGCGCGCACATCACTCCAGGTTGCAGCACCGAGTTCAATGAACGGATTCAGGCTCGGTGCACTGAAGACCTGCGGATCCGCCATTTTGAGCAGCCCGCTGCGCACCAGTTGTGCCAGATCCAGAATCAGGTCACCGATTGCCACACCCACATGCGCCAGCGGCTGCTGTGTCGTGGTGAACACGCCAAACGGCAGGTTTTGAATCGGGAAGTCGTGATCGGGCACATTGGCAGAACTGATCCAGCTGGTCAGTTGCGGGTTATGAGTCGCATTCAGGTCAGATTTCACGTGGCGCATTATTGTTGTTCCGGGTTGAAGTGTTTGGAAAGGCCCTGCCAGCATTCGTCGTAGTCAGCCTGCCGTTGCGGTGATTCCATGGCATAGCGGGTCGGACGCAACAGGGTCCGGGTTTCAAACATGAATGCCATTGTATCTGCAACCTTGTTCGGTTTGGTGGTATCGGCCTGTGTGGCCCTGTCAAAGGTTCTCGCATCCGGGCCATGACCCGACATGCAGTTGTGCAGGCTCGCGCCGCCGGGGACAAAGCCGTCGGCCTTGGCATCGTAGTGGCCATGAATCAGGCCCATGAATTCGGCGGCGATATTGCGGTGGAACCAGGGTGGGCGGAAGGTATTTTCAGCCGCCAGCCAGCGCGGCGGGAATATGACGAAATCGATGGTGTCCACACCCGGGGTATCGCTTTGCGACTGCAGCACCAGAAAGATTGACGGGTCGGGGTGATCGTAACTGATCGAGCCGATGGTATTGAAGCGGCGCAAATCATATTTGCACGGCGCATAGTTGCCGTGCCAGGCCACGACATCCAGGGGTGAGTGACCGATGTCGGCCTGCCACAGATGGCCGCTGAATTTGGCGATCAGTTCAAAGTCGCCTTCAAGGTCTTCAAAGTGCGCCACCGGCACTTCAAAGTCGCGCGGATTGGCCAGTCCGTTCGAACCGATCACGCCAAGATCCGGCAGGCGCAGCGCAGCGCCGAAATTTTCGCAGATATAGCCGCGTGCGCTGCCATCCGGCAGGCTCACCTGAAAACGGATACCGCGCGGTATGAGTGCGATTTCCTGCGCGCCCAGCGCCAGAGTGCCGAGCTCGGTTTTGATCAGCAGCCGTCCCTGCTGCGGCACGATCAGCAATTCACTGTCAGCCGAATAAAAGAAACGCCTGGTCATATCGGCGTTCGCCGCATACAGATGAATGGCACAACCGGATTGTGCATCGGCACTGCCGGTGCCAGCCATGGTGACCCAGCCGGCAAGGAAGTCAGTGGGTACGACCGGATCAGGAAGCGGGTTCCAGCGCAACCGGTTCGGTGTGGCAGCGACCTGGGAAAAGTCGCTGACAATGTGACCATCATCGATCTGGCGAAATGCACCATGCAGAGCTCCCGGGCGAATCCGGTAGGTCCAGGTACGGCGATTGTGGCTGCGCGGTGCCGTAAACGCCGTACCGGAGATTTGTTCGGCATACAGGCCATAGGCCACGCGCTGCGGCGAGTTCTGTCCGACCGGCAGGGCCCCCGGCAAAGCTTCACTGGCGAATTCATTGCCGAAGCCAGTTTGATAATGAAGGTTCATGTTCTGTTCTCCCTGTTGTCAATAACGGGAGCTCTGAATCGGAGTCGCAGGCTGGGATGAAATCCCAGCCTGCAAGAATGGGTCAGAGGTTCCCTGAATTTCCGACATTCTGCCATTTTAATTTTATAAATAGTAAAATACAGTCCATTCACCAAATCAATAATACTGGAGAACTCCAATGATCGATCCGCGCGCCATGGATTTAAACCTGCTCGTGGTATTCAATGAAGTGTTTCAGGAGCAGCAGATCTCCAGCGTGGCCAAACGCCTGAATCTGTCGCAACCGGCAGTCAGCAATGCCCTGGCGCGATTGCGCCGCACCTTTGATGATCCGTTGTTTGTGCGCACGAAAGTCGGCATGCAGCCCACACCGCTGGCTGAACAACTGGCCGAACCGATACGACTGGCGTTGAATGGCTTGACCGAGGCCATGAATCTGCAGGAGAAATTCGATCCTGCCACCAGCAGACGCACTTTCACCGTTGCACTCACCGATGTGGCAGAACTGTATTTCATGCCGCGCCTGATTGCCCACTGCACCCGTCTGGCACCGCAGGTCAGCATCCGTACCGAACGCACTGAACGTCTGGATCTGATGTCGGATATGGGCTCGGGAAGAATTGATGTGGCCATCGGCGCGTTCAGGCAGGTGTCAGAAGCCCTGTTTCAACGTCGCCTGTTCCAGCAATCGTACGTCGTTCTGATGCGCCAGACCCATCCGCTGGTCGACGTTAATCTGACCTTGAAGCGCTATCTGTCGGCGCAGCACCTGATGGTGAATTCCAGCGAAAGTCCGTACGACCGCATCAACCTCGATCTGGAAAAAGCCGGCGTCCTGCAGCAGGTCAAATTCAGCGTGCCACACTTCACGGCCGTACCCTACATTATCGCCAACAGTGATTTGCTGGTGACGGTACCGCAAAAACTGGCAGAAAGCACCGCGCTGCCGTTCAGGCTGACCTGCCGGCCTGCCCCGCTGGTGCTGCCCGAACTGCAGACCAATATTTTCTGGCACCGCCGCTATAACCAGGATCAGGGCAACCTGTGGCTAAGGACGCTGATCGGCAGTATTTTTGGCGAATAAGTCGCTTTATGAGCCGGCCGTTGCAGCATGCTGCTGCATGTACAGGACCAGCGATTTATCCATGGTGGTGATATGGACAACCAGCCAGGAGGGCAGCAGATCCAGCAGATGATGCGCGGCATGGCAATCGCCTTTGAGCACGTCGGGTACCACCTCATGGAAGGAACTCAGGACTCTGGCATGCTGCTCGCGATGCGCTCTGAGGTCGGGATAGCCGATTTTTTCCATCAGCGCTTCTTCCTGCGCGAAGTCCTGCTCCATATCCTTGATCAGCGCAAACAGGACATCGCCCAGCCTGTCGTCACGCATATTGGCCACCATGGCCAGCTGCAGCAGAAATTTCTTATGTGCTTCATCGATTTCCACCACACCCAGTGACAGCTGTTCGGTCCACAGTACTTTTTCCATAATCGTCGCTTCCTATCCTCTAAATATGTCAAATGGTTCAATTTTTAAAACCTTGCGTACACCAACGTAACTGGAGATTGCGGCAATGATGACTACCATGCCAAAGGCAAAACCGAGAGTGTTAAACGTGATCAGGGCGGCATAATTCGGAATTTTGTAGCGCGCCGTGGTAATGACCAGTGTCACCAGACCGATGCCCAGTCCATACCCGGTCAACGCCGTGAAGGTTGCCATGAACAGGATCATGTACACCAGATCGCGGCCTTTGGTTCCGATGGCTTTCAGGGCGCCGAACTTGTCCAGATTTTCCAGAATGAAGGTGTAAAAAGTCTGACCGGAAATCGACAGGCCGACAATAAAACTGATGACCGTCATGAGCAAAATATTGGTGCCCACACCGGTCTGATAGGTGTAGTAATCGGAAATATACTGATTGAAATCTTCATCGGTGCGCGCCACATAGCCGAATTCGGCCACTCTGGCCTTGATCGCCGGAATGTCCGCCGGGCTTTTGGCTTCGGCCAGTACGTAAGACATGGTAAACCGGGTGCTTGGAATATACTGGATGGCGCGATTGTAGGTGGTGTACAGGGTTGGTATGCCATTGAGTCCATTGGAATTGACCGCGGCGATGCCAACGATCACGCCGCGATGGTCGTTCAGTTCAAACGCCAGGCCGATGTGCGGATTTTCCAGTTTGGAAAATTCAGCATCGTTGACCACAATGAAGGAATTATCGGCAAAAATATCCCTGATATTCCCTTCCAGCAGCGCCGGCCGGCCAAACAGGCTGTTGTCATCCAGTCCGATCACGTTGACCGACTGGATCTTGCCGCTGTCCAGTTTGAGCTGCGCACCGCCCACGAACAGCGGAACGGCATAACTGATGCCATCCATGCTGCGCACCGCATCGAGCAGATAATCCGGCAGCGGTACCGAACTGGTGGGCGTGGTCACTGCCGGGTCCATGATCCAGATTTTCGCCGCTATATTGGTAACCGTCGAATGCGCACGATTCAGAATGCCGGAAAACATGGCCATCATCTGCACCATCAAAAATACCGCAAAGGTAATGCCGATGAGCAGCGCGGTAAATTTGGGCTTGTCGTTGACCAGCAGCTTGAATCCGATACGAAAGATCCCGGAACGTTTCATGGCTGCTGCTCCGTTTTGCCTGTGTCATTCCACCAGCCGCCGCCCAGTGCGGCAAACAATGCCACCGTATCCTGATAGCGCTGCGCTTTGGCCTGTACCGTTGCAATCGAAGCCTGATGATATTGGATGTCCGCCGTCAGTACATCGAGGTACGAACCCAGACCACTGTGAAAGCCGGCCGTGGCAGACTGCAGTGCCTCATCGGCATAATGCAATGCGTCGGACTGTGCCTGCCAGACCTGCTCATCATGTGCCAGGGCCTCGAGTATCGTGGCGACCTGGGCAAAGGCGGTCAACACGGTCTGCCGGTAGTTGGCCTGTGCAACCTGAAAGGCATCCTGCGCCGCTGCGCGCTGGTACCACAGCGTTCCACCCTCAAACACGGGCAGCGACACGGCGGGCCCGCCACTCCAGAACCGGCCACTGGCATCAGGCAGATTGGCCAGACTGGTGCCGGCCTGCCCCACACTGCCACTCAGAGTGATGTGCGGATACATGGCCGCGGTGGCCACACCGATATTGGCACTGGATGCATGCAGTTGTGCTTCCGACTGCAAAATATCGGGACGTTGCCGCACCAGTTCCGAGGGCAGACTTAAAGGCAGTTCGGCAGGCAGTCTGAGCTGATCAAAGTCGGGCGATGGAGCGCTGGCTTCGGCCGGAAACTTGCCCTGCAGGCTGGACAGCAGATTCTGGGTCTGACTGATTTGCTGCTTCAGGGCAGCGCGCGCAGCCTCGGCGGATGAAATCAGACTGCGCACACTCAACGCTGCCGTGTAGGGTGCGGTACCGGCTTTGACCTGCGCCTGAATCGCTGCGAGTTGCTGCTGCTGCAGCCCAATCAATTGTTCGGTGGCCTGCAGTTGGGCCAGATACGCGGCCCTGGCAACAACGGTATTGACCACGTTCGCCGACAACGTCACATAGGCGGCCCGACTGGCAAAGCGCTGATAATCAGCCTGCGCAACCAACCCTTCCAGCACACGGCGATTGCCGCCAAACAGGTCGAGGTCATAGCTGATGCCGGCGCTTAAGGTCACCACATTGAAAACACTCGACGGTGTATGCAATCCCTGTTCGATCGGCGCGGTGCGTTCCCGGCTGGCTGCCATGCCCAGGCCGAGCTGTGGAAAAAACAGGCCATACCCGGCCTGCAGATTATGCTGACTTTGTTGCAGATTGGCCCGTGCGGCTTCCAGCGTCGCATTGTGCGCCAGCGCGTCCTGCACCAGATCATTGAGCTCGGCAGACTCAAACAGATGCCACCAGTCATGCGGCAGATCAGCACCATTGATCAGGTGTTGTGCAGTCAGTGCGTCGGACTGATCAACCATGGCGTCTGCCCGGTAGGCAGTCACGGCCGGTGCATCGGGCCGTGTAAAATCCGGTCCGACGGCACAACCGCATAACGTGCAACAGGCCAGCACGACCTGACACAGCCGTCGCAACCGGGTGTCCATGGCGGTGGAAACAATGAGCGCGTGCATTATTTTTTACCTATGTAGACATCAACCTGCTGTCCGGGGTACACCACGGCCAGATCTTTTTTGGCGAACCGGAACAATACCGGCAACACCCGCAGGTCCACTTTTTCCTGACGTTGATTGGATAATTCAAGTTTGGGCGACACCAGCGGCTGAACCCGCACAAACTCCAGCGGAATTTTCAGCGTGGTGCCGCGTATTGCCATTTCGGCGCGAATCTGCTCCGGAGGCGGCAACTGCGCCACCAGAATTTCATCCACAAAACAGCGCACCGACAGATAGGTCTGCGCACTGCTCATGACGATCACCGGCACGGCGGCCTGGGTATAAGAGTCGTACGCACCCTGTGAGGATACATAACCGCCGCGTGCGGCATTGACTGCCAGCACCACGCCATCCACCTGGGCTCTGAGCGCATATTTTCCCAGCAGGGCAATGGCCGCGTTATACGCTTCTGTGCTGGCCTGGTACTGCGCCTGCTGACTGTTTACGTCGTAACTCCAGGCACCGGCCCTGACCAATTCATACTGCTTTTGCGCCAGCGTCAGGCTGGCCTGCGCGGAAACCATGGCATCTTTGGCGCTGTCGAGCGCATCTTTACTGATGGATCTGGCATCGAGTTCATAGGACGCCCGACGTTTTTCATACTGATCACGCAGCTGCGCCAGACCGGCATCGGCCTGTTCAACCTGCGCCCTTGCCACTTCCAGCGTTTCTTTGCGCGGCTGGGCCTTGAGTTCCTGCAGCAGACTTTGCGCTGCCTGTGCCTGCCTGTGCAACTGTTCGGCAGTGGCTTTTTGCACTGTATCATCAAGCCGTAACAGCACCTGGCCTGCCTTGACCGACTGCCCCTCATGGACCAGAACCTGGGTCACCGTTGCCCCCACTTCGGGATACAGGTTGATATTTTCTCCGGAAGCCTGTTCGCTCTCTATCATGCCATTGGCATAGATTGCCGTTTCGTACGGACTGCTGACCGGCTTGAAGACCGGACTCTCGGCGGGCTTGTGAACACCGAGAATATAAGCGCTGATCAGACCGGCCAGTATGCCCAGCGCAGCCAGAATAATAATGATCCTGTTTCTCATTCCGTTCCCTCTTGTGCATCGGATATGTGACCATCTTCCATATGGATGATGCGATCGGCATATTCATTAATCCTTGCATCGTGGGTCACAATCACGATGCAGCGTTTTTCGTTGAGAATTTTTTCTTTGACAAAGGCGATGATCATTTTGCCGGTATCGCCATCGAGCGAGGCAGTCGGCTCATCAAATATCAGAATTTCCGGGCTGCTGACGATGGCGCGTGCGATGGCCACTCTTTGCTGCTCACCGCCCGACAGTTTCACCGGCAGCAATTCGCCACGTCCCTTGAGCCCGACGATGTCCAGATATTTTTCGGCTTCCAGAATCGATTCATTCCAGTTCTGCTGCTTGATGATGAGCGGGATGGCGACATTTTCTGCACTGGTCAGGCGCGGGAACAGATGAAAGTCCTGAAACACAAATCCGACCGTATGCAGGCGGAAGTCGGCCAGCTGATCATTATCCATGGCCCAGATATCCACCCCCTTGACAAACACCTGACCTGAATTGGGTCGCAGGATGCCCGAGATCATGCTCAGCAGTGTGGTCTTGCCACTGCCTGAGGGGCCGACGATAAACAGCATTTCACCGAAATTGGCGACGAATTCAACATGGTCAACCGAGACTTTTTTAGTGTCGCCCTCCCCGAACCACTTGGTCAGGCCGGTGGCAACAATGGCATGGTTGGCGTGAGTCGCGTCGGTACTGCTCATAAGCCCATCAATCGAAGAAAAGGTATCAGCTTCATCGTAATCCAGCAGAAACAAAGCTGATTGATCAATGTCAAGCTTGAACGGATTGACGGTGCAATACGGGATTGAGCAGGTATTGTGTTGCTTAAAAACTATGAGGGATAGGTCACTTCCAGCAGGGTCAACTCATCAATGCCGGACGGGGTTTGCAGCCTGACCGTATCGCCTTCACAAGCCTTGTTGAGCGCGCGCGCCACCGGAGAAACCCAACTGATTTTGCCGCGCAGCGGATCAAACTCATCCACACCGACGATGGTAATCTGATGTTCAACGCCGTGTTGGGTTTCATAGCGCACGGTCGCACCAAAAAACACCTGATCGGAACCGTGATGGATGCGCGGATCAACGACTTCGGCCAAATCAAGACGTTTGGTCAGAAACCGGATCCGGCGGTCAATCTCGCGCAGGCGGCGCTTGCCGTAAATATAATCGCCGTTTTCTGAACGGTCGCCATTGGAAGCAGCCCAGGAAACGATCCTGACCACCTCGGGACGGGCCACGTCGATCAGTTGCAGTAATTCCTGGCGCATCGCCTGATAGCCCTCCATCGTGATGTAATTTTTGGCGCCGGGCGGAATCTGCAGCTGTTTGGACTGCTCTTCGTCGTCGTCCTGGGTACTGGATGTCATGCGGATGTTCCCTTTTGCAGCAAAATGTGGAATGACTCTACAAACCCTTTGATTAGTATGTTAATTTATAGCATGATCTTCGTCGGCAATAATTCATTGAATTTGCAAAGAAAAACAGGCGTAAAACGTGTGAGAAGCAAGAATGATTAAAAAAAGTTTGCTCAATAAGGTGATCGAAGGCTGTTTCAATGAAATCTACATCATTGACGCGACCAGCTTTACCTACACCAAAGTCAATCAAATGGCGCAAGACCGTTTGAACTACACGTTTGCCGAATTGCAGAATATGCGTCCCTGGCAACTGGCACGAGACTTTACCCAGCTTGAATGGCAACGTCAACTTGAACCTTTAATGAGCGAACAGCAGCACAGAATTTCCATCAGTACCCGTCACACCTGCAAGAATGGCTCGCAATATTCGCTGCTGCTGCACATCATGAAGGATACGATAGAAGGTCAGGATGTACTCATCGTGGTCGGCAAAGACCTCAGTTTTCAGCAGCGTGCCATCGAGGCCCATTCTGAAAGCGATGCACGCGCATCGTCCATCGTTGCCAACCTGCCTGGCGTAGTACTGCAGTTTTCCCTGAATCTGGATGGCACCACCCGCTTTCTGTTTTTGAGTGCCAATTGTGAAAGCACGCTGGGCATCATGCCGGAGACGCTGTATTTCAATCCGGAGCGCTTTGTGGACCTGATTCTGCCGGAAGACCGCGCATCCTACCATGACAGCATGCATGAATCTGCCGAAATGCAGTTGCACTGGCAGTGGGAAGGCCGGATCTGGGTGGAACAGTGGAGTGAAATAAAATGGATCCATTTACGCGCCGTACCCCGGCATCTGGATGATCAGAGCGTGATCTGGGAAGGCATCATCACCGATATCACACCGCGCAAGCTGATCGACGTGGAATTGCATCTGTACCGCCAGCGCCTGACTGAACTGTCGGCCCATATCGAACGCATCAAGGAACAGGAACGCATGCGCATAGCCCGCGAGATTCACGATGAAATGGGCGGCAATCTGGTCGCCATCAAAATGATTCTGCATACGCTGGAAAACCGTCTGCCGGAAGACCAGCCCTGGCTGGCCGAAAAAACCCATTACGTCGACACCCTGATTGACCGCACCATTGAAGCCGGCCACCGGATTGCCCGCGACCTGCGCCCGGGCGTGCTGGATCTGGGTATCATTCCGGCACTGGACTGGCAGATCAAGGAATTTGAAAAACAATACAATATCCGCTGCTCGTTCTCGACCAACAAATCCGATATTGCCCTGTCGGCCGACCATGCCACAGCCATCTTCAGGATGGTGCAGGAAGCCCTGACCAACATCGCCAAACATTCGCACGCCACCTATGCCAGTCTGGCCATCATTTATACCCGGACCAGCATCAGCCTGACCATTGCCGACAATGGCTGCGGACTCAATGCAGACAGTAACCGCAAGCAGAATTCCTTTGGTTTGCTGGGCATGGCCGAACGCTGCAAGGAAATTGGCGGCACGATTCTGATTGATTCCCAGCCTGATAACGGCTGTGTCATTGCCATCAAGATCCCGCTGGTGCATCAAAGTAAAACCGTCGAAGTCGAACCCGAGCAACCACAGAGTGATCAGCTGTCACTGCTGTGACCAGCAGACCAAAACACTGTTAACACCAAGAGAGCTTAATGAAAGAGAACGCCATTATTGAAGTCATTATTGCCGATGATCACGCCATAGTCCGCGAGGGACTCAAGTAGATTCTGGCTGATACCAAAGACATCGTGGTACGCGGCGAGGCCGAATGCGGCCTGGACACCATCAAAATGTGCCGCGAACATGATTTCAATGTTTTACTGCTGGATATTTCCATGCCGGACAAGAGCGGTATCGAGGTCCTCAAACAGATCAAAAAAGAACATCCGAATATTTCCGTCGTGATGCTGTCGATGCATCCGGAAGATCAGTATGCGATCCGCGCCCTCAAAGCCGGCGCCTCGGGCTACCTCAACAAGCAGAGCGCGCCCAAGGAACTGGTCAGTGCCATCCGTCAGGTGTCGATGGGCCTGAAATACATCAACGCATCGGTGGCGCAGGAGCTGGCCAATCATATCGATGATGAACATCAGGTAACGCTGCATGAAACCCTGTCGGACCGCGAATACCAGACCATGACCATGATCGCGTCCGGCAAGGCGGTCAGTGATATTGCCAAGGAACTGTCGCTGTCGGTAAAAACCATCAGCGAATACCGCTCGCGGGTGTTGATCAAGATGAAACTGAAAAACAATGCAGAGCTCACGCATTATGCAATCAAGAATCAGTTGATTGAGTAGGCGTTGGAGATTTAGAGTCGGACCAACTGCTTCCCCAAATTCTGTCCCTGCAGCATCCCGATCAACGCCCCGGGTGCGGCAGCCAATCCATGGGCAATGGTCTCATGGCAGTGCAACTGTCCCGCTTCGACCAGCTCAGCCAGTTCGCCCAGCGCCTGCGGCCACACCGACAGGTGTTCGGTGATGATAAAACCCTGCAGCGTAGCGCGCATGGTCAGCAATTTCCCGGCATTGACCAGCGCTGCGGCACCACCGCTATAGGCAGCCACCATGCCACACAGGGCAATTTTTGCATGCGGATTGAGGCAACCCAGACTGGCATCAAAAATCTGTGAGCCGACATTTTCAAACAACAGATCGATACCGTCCGGGACCGCAGCGTGCAGACTGGCCTGCAGCTGCGCGAGCGTTTCTGACTGCCTGTAATCAATGCAGTCATCAAAGCCGAGCGCATCAATCACGTAGCGGCATTTCTGCGCACCTCCGGCAATGCCGACTACCCGGCAGCCTTTGCGTTTGGCCAGTTGCCCGACCACGCTGCCGACCGCACCGGCAGCAGCCGACACTACCAGCGTCTGTCCCGGCTGTGCATCCAAAATGGTATTGACGCCATACCAGGCCGTTACGCCCGGCATGCCGACCATGCCAAGATAAGCGGACAGTGGAATTTTTTCGGCATCGACGCGTCGCAGGGCATTGCCTGCGACCACGCCCATATCCGCCCAGCCCAGCCGCCCCACCACATGATCGCCGGCCTCTAGCCCTGCGAATCTGGAAGCCAGCACCACACCGGCGGTCTCGCCGACCATGGTCTGGTCCAGTGCCTGTGGTTCTGCATAACTTTTTGCTGCCGACATGCGACCGCGCATGTAGGGGTCCAGTGACAGGTACACATTTCTGACCAGTACTTCACCCTCCTGCAACTGCGCTGCCACAGGTTGGGCGACCGATTCGAGCCTGAAATTATCCGGAACTATTTTACCTTTGGGACGTGAAGCCAGAACGATGCGCCAATTGCCTTTTGCCGGGTTCAAACTTCATAATCCATGCATTGCCGCTCGGATCTGACCGCGCCGATAAACGGCTTGATGGCCGCATGGGTCGGATGTACCTGGTAGGCATCCAGCGCAGCCTTGTCAGAAAACTCGGTGTACAGCAGCACGTCATAGGTTGCTTCGAGTTCGCCGGTGGCAAGAGCAGCTTCCAGCTTTAACATGCCCGGCACCAGATTGTCGCAGCTCTCCAGCAAAGCTTTCAGTTTCTGCGCATTGGCGGCCTTGTCCGCGCCTTCGGCATGGTCTTTTAATTTCCACATAACGATATGTTTGATCATGATTGCCTCTGTTTTCGGTAAGGCGGGTATTTTAACTCAGCAGGCTGCTAGAATTACCAATTCATTTCATTTCAGGAGCGACCATGAATACGCAACCACTGGCAGTGAGCTATGCAGATGTGGAGCATGCGGCACGGGTTCTCAACGGCATTTCACACCACACGCCGGTCATGACGTCACGGCAGGCCGATCAGATAACGCAGGCCAGTCTGTTTTTCAAATGCGAAAATTTTCAGCGCGTCGGCGCCTTCAAATTTCGCGGCGCCTATTACGCCATCAGCAAACTGAACAAAGAACAGCAACAGCGTGGCGTCATCGCCTTTTCCTCAGGTAATCACGCCCAGGCGGTGGCACTGGCCGGCCGCATGTTAAACGTAGCGACCTGCATCGTCATGCCGCACGATGCGCCGGCCATGAAAGTGGCCGCAACACGCGAATATGGCGCTCAGGTGGTGATCTATGAGCGCGGCGTGGAAGACCGGGAACTGGTGGCTGCACGCATAGTCGAAGAACGCGGACTGACTCTGATCCCGCCGTTCGATCATCCCGATGTGATTGCCGGCCAGGGCACTGCAGCCAAAGAATTGATCGAAGCAGTCGGCACTCTTGACTACCTGTTTGTCTGTACCGGCGGTGGCGGTCTGCTGTCGGGCTGCGCAACGGCGGCTGCGCATCTGGCCCCACAGTGCACAATCATTGGCGTCGAACCGGAAGCCGGCAATGATGTGCAGCAATCGCTGCGCACCGGGCAGCGCGTCCACATCGAGGTTCCGGCCACCATCGCCGACGGTGCCCAGACCCAGCAAGTTGGCAAACTGACCTTTCCGATACTGCAGGCGTATGTCAGCGACATCGTGACCGTTTCCGACCTGCAGCTGTGCACACAGATGCGCTTCTTTGCCGAGCGCATGAAAATCGTGGTGGAACCGACCGGCTGCCTGGCTGCGGCGGCGGTCATGAATAAAATCGTGGATGTCAGTGGCGCCCGGGTGGGGATTATCGTTAGTGGCGGCAATGTCGATATTGACCGGTTTGGGGAATTTGTTGGAAGAACACGGGGATACAATTAATCAACTATGGGCAAAAGTCTGAGCCGATAATTTCGCATTTTGTTTTGCCATATTGTTTTGCCACAATTTGATCCATCTGTGCGCACCCCACTACAGCACTTCGACAGCTGAAACCAAATTAAGTTGCCAAACAGCTTATTAAATTTAAGCCCTGAAAAATATTTAATGCATTTCCAAAACAAACTGCCTTGACAATAGCTGCCTATGCAGCTAATCTTCCGAAACTGTTAATCATAGGTAACAAAATATTGTCATGTCGGAATCAAAACCAACTCCAGCGCCTGCCGGCGCGTCTGCCAAAGCCGCGGCAGAAATGATCGAGTTTTACCAGCCGCTCACTTACCGGCCGCTGGAATCGGTCGGCTACATGATGCGCAACGTCAATGTGTCGCTCAACAAAATGATCGATGCGCAGATGCAGAAATACGACCTGACTGCCATGCAGTGGCGTCCACTGCTGTTTATCTATTTCGGCAAAGTCAAAACCGCTGCCGCACTGGCCAAGGAAACCTGCATGGATACCGGTGCGACCACGCGCATGCTGGACCGGTTGCAGAAAAAGGGCTTGCTGGAACGAAAGCGCTGTGAGCAGGACCGGCGCGTGGTGCATCTGGCACTCACCGAAGAAGGTCTGCAGGTGTGTGAAAAAATTCCGGTCGATTTATGCACGGTCATGAATCGCCACCTGCAAGGATTTAATCACAGCGAACTGGATCTGCTGAATAATTTTTTGGAACGCATGCTGGCTAACGGCCACTCATATTAAACAATCACGGAAAACCAAGCATGAAACTTTATTTTTTAAAACGCGCAACACCGCTGCTGAGCGCATTGATACTGGCAGGTTGCGTCAGTTATGCCGGGATCACGCCGCAGGCAAAACTGACCAGCACAGCCGACCTGCACCTGGCCGACACCCGTACCCAATGGCCGGATCTGCGCTCCTGGGAAATCCTGCACGATCCGGTGTTGAACCAACTGATGGATCAGGCACTGGAGGGCAATCCCAGCATCAAAGTCGCCCAGGCAAGGTTGAACAAGGTTTCGGCCATGACGCAATATGCCAACGCCAACCGTTACCCGGAAGTTGGCGTACGCGCCAGTGTGACGCCGGAGCGATTCACCGAAAACGGCCTGTACCCTCCTCCGTACGCCGGCGCGACCAAATCCACCAATCTGCTGATGGTGAATGCGCAATATGAATTTGATTTCTGGGGCAAAAACCATGACCTGCTGGCAGCGGCCATCAGTCAGGAAAAAGCAGCCCAGGCAGAAGTGCATGCCTCACGCCTGCTGATTGAAACCAGTGTGGCCAAAAGTTATTTCAGTCTGGCCAACAACCTGGAACAAAAAGCCATTCTGGAAAAAATGCTGACAGTGCGTGAAGAGCTGTCCAATGTAGCCAGCCGGCGTCTGGAGGCCGGACTGGAAACCAGTCAGGACCGAGACACCACCCAGCAGGGCATTCCGGCCATGAAGGCCTTCATCAGCGCCATCGATGAACAGATCGCCCTGTCGCGCAATGCGTTGGCCGCACTGATCGGCAAAGGACCGGATGCAACCCAAAACGTGCTTGCCAGGCTGCCGGCTTCGCTGAAACTGCCGGTGCCGGAATCAGTGTCTGCCAACCTGCTCGGACACCGTGCCGATATCACTGCGGCCCGTCTGCGCGCCGAAGCGGCAGCCAAACAGATCGATGCAGGCAAAACCGAGTTTTATCCCAACATCAATCTGAGCGCCTTTGCCGGTTTGTCCAGTATTGGCTTTACACGCTGGCTTGACAGTTCGAGCCGCGATTATGGCGTCGGACCGGCCATCAGTCTGCCGATTTTTGACGGCGGCCGGTTGCGCGCGGATTTGAGCAGCAAAACTGCCGAATACGACCTGGCCGTGGAAAGCTATAACCAGACTCTGATCGAAGCCGTGCACGATGTGGCCGATCAGCTGACCTCGCTCAAGGCCATCGCCGTGCAACAGCAGCAGCAGAATGAATTGCTGCACAGCGCCGAAACCATCTATCAGAATGCCGTGCAGCGTGAACAGGCCGGACTGGTGAACCGGATCACGGTTCTGAATGCACAAACCAGTGTGCTCAACCAGCAAAGTATTGCCACCGAACTGCGCACCCGTGCAGTTGGCTTCAATATCAATCTGCTGCGTGCTCTGGGTGGCGGATTTGACGAACAGGCCGCCTATCAGGCCAAGGTGGCACAAAGTGCGACGCCCAATACAGCCGCGCGTGGCAATTAGGATTCAACCACACCAATTTTTAAATTAACGCTGTCCTGACAAATCAGGCAGCGCGACTCAGACGATTACAGGAAAAATAAATGGATAACTCAGCTGAACGCATCATCCCTGGCAACGCCAAACGCAAAACCGCCCTGCTCACCATCGCTGGCGTGGTTGCCATTGCAGCCGTGGCGTATGGCGTGTACTGGATCATCAATAACGGCAAACATGAAGATACCGACAACGCCTATGTGCAGGGCAATATCGTGCAGATCACGCCACAGATTGCCGGCACGGTGGCCGCCATCGAAGCGCAGGATACCGATTTCGTGCGTGCCGGTCAGGTGCTGGTGCGGCTCGATGCCGCCGATGCCCAGATAGCGCTGGATCAGGCCAGAGCGCAACTGGCGCAAACAGTGCGCGAAGTGCGCAATCTGTACGCCAACAACGACACTTACGCTGCCAATGTCACCGTGCGTGAATCCGACATTGCGCGCAGTAAAATCGATCTCGCCCGTGCCAAAGAAGATCTGGCGCGCCGTCAGTCGGTAGCCGGTATCGGCGCGGTCTCGAATGAAGAACTCGAGCATGCCAGAGCCAGCCTGGCTGCGGCACAAAGTGCCTATGATGCGGCCAGTGCCGGCGCGCTCAGTGCCCGTGAACAGCTCGAATCCAACAAAACACTGACGTCCGGCGTGCGCGTCGAACACCACCCGAACGTGATGCGCGCTGCGGCCAAATTCCGCGAAGCCTATGTCAATTATCAGCGCACCAGCCTGCGCGCTCCGGTGACCGGTTATGTGGCACGGCGCAGTGTGCAGCTCGGTCAGCGCATCCCGGCCGGCGCCGCACTCATGGCGGTGATTCCCATGGATCAGCTCTGGGTTGATGCCAACTTCAAGGAAGTCCAGCTGCGCAAAATGCGCATCGGTCAGCCGGTGACACTGATTGCCGATATGTACGGCAAAAATCAGCCGTTCCACGGCACCGTCGAAGGTCTGGGCGTGGGCACCGGTGCGGCATTTGCGTTGCTGCCGGCACAAAATGCCACCGGCAACTGGATCAAGGTGGTACAGCGGGTTCCGGTGCGCATCAAACTCGATGCCAAAGAACTGGCTGAGCATCCGTTACGCATCGGCCTGTCAATGGAAGCCGACGTGGAAGTCAGTGATCAGTCTGGTCAGGCTCTGGCCAAAACAGCTGGCAAACAGTCTGAAACAGTCGCAGCCGAATCAAGTGACGCCGATGCTGAAATCAATAAAATCATCTCCGCCAATCTGGGTGAAAAAGTCAGCAAATAATCATGGCAACCAATTCCAATGCAGATTCCAATCAGGCGGCCCTGAAACATATCGAGTATCCACCGCTGACCGGCGCGACGCTGGCGTGGGGCACGTTCGCTCTGGCACTGGCTACCTTTATGATCGTGCTGGATTCGTCCATTGCCAACGTGTCGATTCCTGCCATTTCGGGTGACCTCGGTGTCAGTCCATCCCAAGGTACCTGGGTGATTACGTCATTTGCGGTGGCCAATGCGATTTCGATTCCGCTGACCGGGTGGCTGACCCAACGCTTTGGACAGGTGCGCCTGTTCATCGTCAGCATCCTGCTGTTTGTGCTGGCGTCATGGCTGTGCGGCTTTGCGCCGAATATCGAATCGCTGATCGGCTTTCGGATTTTGCAGGGCGCCGTCACCGGGCCGATCATTCCGCTGTCCCAATCGTTGCTGCTGGCCAGTTACCCCAAGGCCAAAGCCGGCACTGCCCTGGCGCTGTGGGCCATGACCACGCTGGTGGCACCGGTCATGGGGCCGCTGCTGGGTGGCTGGATTACCGATCACATCAACTGGTCGTGGATTTTTTATATCAACATTCCGGTTGGATTTGTGGCCGCGGCCATTACCTGGAGCATTTACAAGAAACGCGAATCGGTGGTGCACAAACTGCCCATCGACAAGGTCGGCCTGTTTTTGCTGGTGATGTGGGTCGGCGCGATGCAGATCATGATGGACAAGGGCAAGGAGCTGGACTGGTTTGAATCAACCCAGATTATTACTCTGGCCGTGGTTGCCGTAGTCGGTTTCGCCCTGTTTATTGCGTGGGAGCTCACTGATGAGCATCCGGTCGTGGATCTGCATCTGTTCAACAGCCGCAATTTCTGGACCGGGACGGTGGCGCTGTCGCTGGCTTACGGGGTGTTCTTTGGCAACGTGGTGCTGCTGCCCTTATGGTTGCAGCAGTACATGGGCTATACCGCTACCCAGGCCGGCATGATTCTGGCGCCAGTCGGTATCATGGCCATTATCCTGTCACCGTTTGTCGGCAAAAATATCAGCAGGGTTGACCCGCGCTGGATGTCGACGTTTTCATTTCTGGTGTTTGCGCTGGTACTGTGGATGCGTTCCCGGTTCAATACCGATGCGGACATGACCACCATCCTGATTCCAACCTTTGTTCAGGGTGTGGCGATGGCATTCTTCTTTATTCCGCTGGTGTCGCTGACCCTGTCCGGTTTGCCACAGTCAAAAATTCCGAGCGCCTCAGGCCTGTCGAATTTCGCCCGGATTACTGCCGGCGCGTTCGGCACATCGATTTCCACCACGTTGTGGGAAAACCGCGCTGCCATGCACCATGCGCATCTGACTGAAAAAATGAATCTGGCCAGTCTGCCTGCAACCCAGACGCTGTCTGATCTGCAGAGCGCCGGCATGAATCACGAGCAGGCGCTGGCAGTCATCAATCGCGCCATTGATCAACAGGCGTACATGATGTCGGCCAATGACATTTTCTTTGCTTCATCCATGGTCTTCCTCGGACTTTTGGGTGTGGTTTGGCTGGCGCGTCCGGTCAGGTCAGGCCCAGCTGTGGATGCCAGTGCGGCACATTAGGGATAATCGCATTCAGGTATGCAGTTAATTCGATTTTTTAACGAACCCCACAAACTCCTGCGCCGCTAACGGCGCACTGAACAAAAATCCCTGAAAACCGGCGCAACCGGCCTGCTGCAGACAGGTCTGCTGTGCCTCGGTTTCCACCCCCACTGCCACCGTATTCAAGCCCAGGCTGTGCGCAAGCGCCAGAATCATTTTTGGCGTGGCCAGGGAGCCGGTATCGGCGAAGACCTGCTGCACCAGCGCGCGGCAGATTTTTACCTCCTGAATCGGCAGATGGGATAACTGCGACAGCGGCGCGTAGCCCATGCCGAAATCATCGATGCAAAAACGCGCACCCAGCGTTCTGATGGCCGTCATTTTTTCGGCCACGTTCGTCAGATTGTTGGCCAGCACCTGTTCGGACAGTTCCAGCATCAACCGACCCGGGTGGATGCGGGTACGCTGCAGGATGGCCAGCAACTGGTCAACAAATTCGGCGCGCCGAAAATGACTGGTACTGATATTGACGGACACGTTCAGAGCGGCCAGATCCGGTTCCCGGATCCAGGTTGCAATCTGGCTGCAGGCCAGTTCCAGCGCAATATTGCCCAGTGGTGCCAGCAGGCCTTTTTTCTCGGCCAACGGTAAAAATTCCTCCGGATACACCAGGCCGCGCACCGGATGCTGCCAGCGCAGCAATGCTTCACAGCCGACCAGTTTGCCGTCGCTGCCGATCTGGGGCTGGTAATGCAGGACGAACTGTTGCTGTGTGATGGCGATACTGAGTTCCTGTTCGAAATTGATCTGTTCGGTACTACTGTTGTGCTGTTCAACTTCAAAGAAATGGCAGGTATTGCTGCCGGCAATTTTGGATCGGTACATGGCAATATCTGCCTGCTTGAGCAAATCGTCAGCCGAAATCGTTTTCCCGCGGTACATGGTCGCACCGATACTGGCCGAACAGTGATGCACGATATGGCCGAGATAATAATCCTGGTTCAGTGAGGCCATGATTTTTTCACTGATTCTGGCCGCGATGAGTCTGGCCTGGTTGACATCGTCGCTCAGATCAACCAGCACAACCACAAATTCGTCGCCACCCAGGCGTGCCACGGTATCGCTTTCGCGCACCGCTCTGGTCAGACGCAGCGCCACTTCCTTGAGCAATCGGTCCCCGGCATCATGACCATGGGTATCGTTGAGCGATTTGAATTTGTTCAGGTCGAGCAGCATCAGCGAGCCCACCATGTTGCTTCGGACGCTGCGTACCTTGGATTGCCTGATCCGGTCCATGAGCAGTTTGCGGGTCGGCAGGCCGGTGAGGTGATCGAGCTTGAGTTCCGATACTTCCTTGCTGGTATCGCGCAACAACAGAATTGCACGCGCCATGGCACCGACTTCATCGCCCCGCTGCACGTCCGGGATGGGGGCCAGCAGTTCACCACTGGTCAGACTGTGAATACGCTCCGACAGGCGTCGCATCGCCATGACCAGATCCTGCACCAGCCAGCAGGTAACGCCAATGACGACGACCGTGAGCGCAAAATAGAACCAGAACAGGGCATGGACTTTATCATTGGGCACGGCGTCGGCCAACCATACGGCGTAGATCACTGTCTGAAAAAGCAATCCAATCAGTAACACCAGAACAAAACGGGCAGCGATATTCCAACGGAAAATGGACATGGTCAAGACACTTTAAATAAAAATTGGGCAATCCAGAATGGACAGTACCCGCGACAGCACAACGTCAATCCAGCGTTTTTTCAGCATTCTTCATGCGATACGACACCAGCAGTGCAACTGCGCACATTGTAGCGACATACCAGTAAAAAACCGACTCAAGTCCGACCGATTTCAACTGCAGCGCAACATATTCGGCCGAACCGCCAAACAGGGCATTGGCCAGCGCATACGACAGCCCGACGCCGAGTGCCCTGACTTCAACCGGAAACAGCTCCGCCTTGATCAGTCCGGAAATCGATGTGTACAGACTGACGATGGCCAGCGCACACAGTATCAGGGCAAACGCACCATACGGATTGGTGACCACACGCAGGGCATGCATGATCGGCAGTGTCAACACCGCACCCAGAGCGCCGAACCCCAGCATGCTGGTGCGCCGCCCGATCCGGTCTGACAGCGCACCGAACAGCGGTTGCATGAGCATGTAACAGAACAGCGCGCAGGTCATCACCAGACTGGCGACTTTGGCATCCATATGCGCACTGTTGACCAGAAATTTTTGCATGTAGGTCGTGAAGGTATAAAAGATCAGCGAGCCGGCCGCCGTGAAGCCGATGACGATCATGAAGGCAGAGCGGTGTTTGAGCAGACCTTTGAGCGTACCGGCATCCTGATTGTTGGTACTGGCTTCGGTTGCCGTTTCGTTGAGTGATTTTCTCAGATACAGTGCAACCAGTGAGGCTGCCGCTCCGACCGCAAAGGGAATACGCCAGCCCCAGGACAGCAATTGTTCATGGGTCAACAGCTGCTGCAGCAGCACCAGCAGCAATACGGCCAGGAGCTGGCCTCCGATGAGGGTCACATACTGAAACGAAGCAAAGAAGCCGCGCCGCCCCGGCAGCGCAACCTCACTCATATAGGTCGCACTGGTGCCGTATTCACCACCGACTGACAGGCCCTGTATCAGACGTGCCACCAGCAGCAGCGCCGGCGCCCATGCCCCTATCGTTGCATAGGTCGGCAGGCAGGCAATCATGAGTGACCCGGCACACATCATGAGCACTGAAATCATCATGGAAATGCGCCGGCCGCGCCGGTCGGCAATCCGACCAAACAGCCAGCCGCCGATGGGGCGCATCAGAAAACCCACTGCAAACACGCCGGCAGTGCTCAATAATTGGGAAGTGGCATCGCCACTGGGGAAGAAGGCATGGGCAAAATAAATGGAACAGAACGAGTAGACATAGAAATCAAACCACTCGACCAGATTGCCGGAGGATGCACCGACTATGGCAAAAATGCGCTGTCGGGTGGTAATGGCTGGCGTTGATTTTTCCATTATTTTCTCCAGGCAAAAATGAAGTATATAAAAAAAATGCCGCATCGAAGCGGCATTTTTCTTCAAACAGTCAAGATTGTTTAGAAACGATAATTGACTGTTGCGTAAGTAACGATAGGATCAAGTTTCAGACTGGTGGAGCTGGTCACTGGGCCAATTGCTGACTGGGTAGTCAGGTCTGCAGTGGTTTTCAGACCAAGGTAAGAAACTGAAAAGCCTAAAGACCAGTTTTTGTCGAGCGCATAAGTTGCACCGACATTGAACACCGGTGACCATGAACTGCTTAATTTCGCTTCGGTTGAAGTCGCACCAACTTTAGAGAAAATTTCATTGAATGCAGTCTGGTTCAAATCGATGCCTGAATAGCTGACGTGGGATACGCCCAGGCCCAGGAAGGGACGAAACACGGCGTTTGATTCAAAAAAATAATATTTACCGACTACGGCAGGTGCCCACTGCTTGGCTGTACCAATTTGACCAACTGCAGCCAGAGTACCGGCACCGCTGAGCTTGTAAGTTGGAGGCACGCCCAGATCCAGAGAAACGACCCAGTTGTTTGTGTAAAAATGATTGATTGAAAAGCCAAGGGTGTCGGCATGTGCCACATTGGCGCCGGTACCGGCCACTGGTCCAGCGATCATTGCAGGCGATGTGATATCGATTGGTGTGCTGTTATTTTCTGGAGCGATATGAAACCAGCCGACACTGACGACGTTGTCGCCGGCAGATTGTGCGAATGAAGCAGATGAAAATGCGGCAACGAGGGCAACAGCTGCGAATTTAATTGTAGTTTTTAATTGATACGACATTGATTGATTCTCCAAGATAGCTATAAGGTGATTGGCCAGCCATTATTGAATCCTGCTTGCAACACAGGATGAATAATTTTCAGCTGCGCGATTTTAACCCTGCGCCAATCCAGATTGGAAGAGTAATCCTACTAATTCCCTGTTGAAACGACACTTTGTTGTATTCAGATTGATGTCACAATTGGTTACTTGCGTCGGTAATCCATGTGTGCATCGTCAATTTAATAATGCGGCGGTCGTTCATGCGGCAGCGCTGACTGACTCTGATTGAGCGTCAGTTCTTTAAGTCGCTTGACCAGTTCTGCACACAGCAGTTCCAGTTCGCTGATTTTCTTTTGTTGCTCATACACCTGCATATTCAGGGTATCGAGCAAATCTTCCTGACTGGTCAGTTTGATTTCAATATTTTCCAGCCGGGTTTCAGTCATCATGATTCCGATTTCATTTTTGCCAGTGCCTGTTCAATATCGGCGATCAAATCGGCCACATCTTCGAGCCCGATATTGAAACGCACCAACTGACCGTTCTCGGTCCATTTTTCACGCATGAATTTCATACGATACGGCAGACACAGACTGTGCGAACCGCCCCAGCTGAAACCGATCTTGAAGAGCAGCAGGCTGTCGACAAAACGGTCTGTTTGCTGCTCGGTGAATTTCGGATCAAAGATCACCGAGAACAGGCCACCGGCACCGGTAAAATCACGTTCCCAGAGTGCGTGACCCGGACAGTCCGGCAATCCCGGATGCAGTACCTTGCTGATTTCCGGGCGGCTTTTCAGCCAGGCGGCAATTTTTCTGGCATGCAGATCATGGGCAGCAAAACGCAGCGGCATGCTGGCCAGCGAGCGCAGGATCAGGTACACGTCGTCGGCCCCAACGCCCATGCCCAGTACCCGGCGCACGGTTTCAATGCGTTCATGCAGCGCCGCGTCTTTGGTAATCACGGCGCCCATCAGTACGTCCGAACCGCCCGACTGATATTTGGTCAGCGCCTGCATGCTGATATCAACGCCATGGGAAAACGGTTTAAAGGCAATGCCGGCCGACCAGGTATTGTCCACGGCGACCATCACGCCGCGCGCGTGCGCTGCCTGACAGATGGCGGGAATGTCCGGCATTTCCATGCTGACCGAACCGGGTGCTTCGGTCCAGATCAGGCGAGTATTGTCCTCTATCAGCGCGTCAATCGCTGCACCAATGGCTGGTTCATAAAAACGCACTGAAATTGCGTAAGTGTGTGCCAGCCATTTACCCAGTTCGCGGTTCATGCCATACACGTTATCCGGCAGCAGCACATCGTCACCGGTTTTGAGCATGGCCAGACTGACCAGCACGATGGCACCCAGACCGCTGGGTGCCAGCGTGCAGAAGTTGCCTTCTTCAATGGCTGCGAGTTGCGCTTCCAGCGTGCGCATGGTTGGCGTGCCGTGCAGACCGTAGGTGTACAGCGACTTGTCATGCCAGTCACTGCTGCGCATGGCCGCCACATTGTCGAACAGGACGGTCGAGGCGTGATGAATGGCAGTCGGAAATGCAGAAAAACCTTCAGGTGCCGTATAGTCGGAATGAATGATTTTGGTCGCTGGATGTGGTTTCATGGCTTATTAAAAATGGTTAAACGGTGCGTAGGCTAGTAGTCAGTCAAGTTGAAATCTTTGGGTATGACGTGGGCTGGGATGCGTCGTAGGCTGGGATGAAATCCCAGCATCAACGGTTGAAATGCCGGGATTGCATCCCAGCCTACGACGCATCCCAGCCTACGCCCTCCATACTTTCAATCGAAAGATTTCAACTAGACTGACTACTGGGGTTATGATGGGCGACGTCTTTTTTGAACCGATTTTATGAGGCATTCTTCAGCAACCCCGTCGCCACATTTATCTCAGGCGCCGGAAATTCGTCAAGAGATAGCGACAGTAGCAGCCCGTTATATAGCCGAAGACGGCGCGACTTATGCAATTGCCAAGCAAAAAGCAGCACAGCAGGTGTTGGGATCGGAGAAGTTCAGCCGTGATTTATTGCCCGACAACAGCCTGATCGAACAACAGGTTCATGTGCACAACCAGTTATTTTTAGCTGCGACCCAGCCGGCGCGGTTGCTGCATCTGCGCACATTGGCGCTGACCATCATGCAGGAACTGGCTCGCTTCAATCCCTGCCTGACCGGTGCGGTGTTGAATGGCACAGCCGGAGAACATGCCGACATTGTCATCCAGCTATTTGCCGATAACGGCAAGGAAGTTGTCATATACCTACTAAATAGCGGTGTGCAGTTTGAGGTATCGGAAGCGAAGCAGGAGCCGGGCAGAAAACACGATCCGGTCGAAACGCTGAGTTTTGTGCGCGACAACGAGGGCATACATTTAGTATTATTGGCCCCGGACGATCTGCGCCGCAATTCAGCCAAAAAGTCACCGCGTGCCAATATTGAAACACTGCAAAAACTGATCGTTGAGAGTCAACCCGAAAAGCAAGGAAAGCAAGCGACATGAAATACAAATTTGTAATCACCACCCTGGTTGCCATTTCCTTTGCCGGATTGGGCATGACGTTTTCCACGCTGTATGCGGCCAAACCGCAGGTCAGCGATGAACTGTTTGCCAGCAAACTGCCGACCGTTCCGGCTCGGGCCGATGGCACGGAAAAGTCGTTGGCGGAATTCAGAAATAAAGTGCTGGTCGTGAATTTCTGGGCCACCTGGTGTGAGCCGTGCGTGAAGGAAATGCCGGAACTCTCCGCCCTGCAGACGGAACTGGCTGGCAAAAAAATCAGTTTTATCGGCATCGGTATCGACAGCCCGGATGCGCTGGCTGAATTTGCGCAGAAATACAAAATTACCTACCCACTGTTTGTGGCCGGCATGACGGGTACCCAGTTATCAACCCAGCTTGGCAACAAGGCCGGTGGCTTGCCGTTTACCGTGATCCTGAATAAATCGGGTGAGGTGGTACAGACTTATCGTGGTCGGCTGGATATGGGGCAGTTGCGTAAGGATATTTTGGCTGTTAAGTAAGCCAGGTTCCCAAAATGAATACTTCTGCTACATCCATTCGTTTTGACGAGAACTCGATGTGGGTGGAATTATCCGATGGCCGCACTCTCGGTATTCCGCTAGTCTGGTTTCCCCGTTTGCTGAATGCAAAGCCGGAGCAGCGCCAGAATTATGAACTTTCTGTAAGTGGCATCCATTGGGATGAACTTGATGAAGATATTTCTGTAGCGGGTTTGTTAATGGGATGTGGTGACTCGACAAAAATTCCACAGGCGGCTGCTTAATCAGGTAATTATTTGGATTGATCGGTGGCTGGTTGGGGACGTAACACCAGCCACAACGCTGCGCCAATAAGCATCCCGCCACCCAAATGCGCCAGAGTGATCTGCTCATTCAAAAACAGCGCACCCCAAAGTACCCCGAACAGTGGAATCAGAAACGTAATCGAAAATGATTTCACCGGTCCGATATCGGCAATCAGCCGGAAATAAAAAATATACGCCAGTGCCGTACACAGCAATCCGAGAGCTGCCATGGCCAGCCACACGCCGATGCCACCCCATGAAGCAGGCGGGCTGGTGGCGATGCTGTAAATAAAAGGTGGCAACAGCAGCACGGCCGCACCGAGCTGAGAACCGAACGCAACCAGTCTGGCGTCCAGGCCGCCCTTGTCGGAGATCCAGCGTCTGGTCAGAAAGCCGGCCAGCGCATAGCAGCTGGTGGCAATCAGACAGGCGCCCGCACCGATCAGGATCTGCGTGCTCAGCGCCACCGGCCCGGTATGGGTCAGCACCGCCACACCGGCAAAACCGAACAGCATGCCAATGAAGCGAACCAGAGTAAATCTTTCAGAAAAGAATAACGCACCCACCACGATACCCATCAGCGGCGTCGTGGCATTGAAAATGGCGGAGTAACCGGCCGGCAGATATTGCGCGGCGATGTTATACATCAGCACCGGAATGCCGGAACTGACGGTGCCCAGCAACAGCAGTGATTTGAACTTTCCATGGAACTTGAGCGGGCATTGCATCACCAGCAAAATCACCAGCAGACCCAGCGAGGACAGACCGACCCGGATAAAGGAAGTGGGAAATACGCCCAGCACCGGGACGATGATGCGCATGAACAGGAAGCTGGCACCCCAGATGGCGGACAGGAAGAACAGGCGGATGTAATCGGCGGATTTCAATGTAAGACTCAGGTCGGCTAATAAAGGCGACATTCTGACAGCTTTCATTCAAATGGCAACTGTCAAATGGATGGCAATGGATGCCTGGCTGGATTTTCAGACAGGTTATTCATACTGAGTCTGACGTTAACTTGCCAAAGCAACGTCCACAAGCCGCGCAGCCGTCATCTCGCTCAGTTGGGTCGGCGTTACATTAAATACGGCGTGCGGATGGCCTGCCGCCGCCCAGACTGATTCGAGCCCGGACAGGCTTTGATCAATCAAAACGATGGATGGTTTGACGTGGCCAATGGGCTGTTCGTGCCCCATTGTTTTCAATAGGTCGGCCACGCGCTGTACGGTTGTTGGGAGTTCATTTTTCATGCGCTTTTTCCCCTTGAAAATCTGCGACTGATTTTATTTTTAAGCCGGTACTGATTTGTTTGTTTTTACGTTACGGCCGGCTATCATGAATGAACCAAACGACATTTAAAAGAACGAAGTCACTGACAGTTAATAAATCAGATCTCTGACTGGCTTATTCAATTTGTGGCGGAAGGTGACCTAATTTGTAGTCTCTAATGTTTTTTTCATCATCCGGGACGGAGCTAAAGGATTCTGAATGCAAACTGTCTGGCAGCTCATTCTCTGCCTGATCCTGGCCATCCCTGGCGCCCTTGTTCACGCATGAATCCCAGGCCACATAGATCACGCCGCCAATGGCAAACCCCATGGATTTCAAAATATGCAGGGCGGCTGATTGCGACCTCGGGAGCGTCAATGTGGATGCCAGAGTGCTGGCGCACCAGAGGCTGGTTCCAATACTGATTACCTCGATGCCATCCGCGTAGGGAGAAGAAGCAGCCTCATGGCCGAGAAAATTTTTTCCTTGCCTGTACATGTAATGCATCTCAATGCCGAAGGCCAAAATTGCTCCGGCCAGGTTTTTGGTGATTGGGTGCACTAACGTTTTGCCACAACATGATCTTGCAAATCGCTGTAACAGGCTATGGGGTTGCACTAAGTGCGAAGCTTGATTTTGTCCAGAGTTTCCCTCGTTGATGGAGCCAGAGGGATTTGGCGAAACAGGTAGGAAGGAATGTGATTCGCTATTTTTGGCGGGTGGTTGCATCGCAGTTTTCCTTTAATTTGATTTGATCGCGACAGGCGCAATTCAATTCGCTCATCATCCCCTGATTTTTATTTTTCGATGTTGTGCTGAAGTTGAATGTTAATTAATTTAAGTTAGCAAAGACACTATTGAAAACACGTAGATAATCTGCGGGAACTTTTCGGATTAAGTCCAACACCTTATTTTTTCAGGCCAAATAAATTGAAGGCCGAGCCAGCTGTTTTGTTAATTATTGTGTCCAAAAAATTGCCTTACATAATCTTTGCTATAATCCAACACTTCCCCCAAGTACGGATATCAAACCAAGATGTGGATCGTCAATATTGCGCTGCGGCGCCCGTATACTTTTATTGTGATGGCGCTGCTGATATTGCTGGCCACACCGCTGGTGCTGTTCAAGATGGCCACCGATATTTTTCCCGAGATCGATATCCCGGTCATCAGCATTATCTGGAACTACACCGGCCTGTCGGCGCAGGAAATGGGGCAGCGCATTACCGCTACCAGTGAACGCAGTCTGACTACCACGGTCAATGATATTGAGCATATCGAGTCGCAGTCGCTGGGCGGCATTTCCATTATCAAGGTCTATTTTCAACCCAACGCCAATATTCAGACTGCGATTGCGCAGGTGGTGGCGATCAGTCAGGTGGTCGTCAGAGGCATGCCGCCCGGTGCTACGCCGCCACTGATTATCAAATATTCGGCGTCCAGCATTCCGGTCATCCAGCTCGGTCTGTCGAGCGCCAAAATGACCGAGCAGGCGCTGAGCGATACGGCACTGAATTTCCTGCGCCCCCAGCTCATTACCGTGCCCGGCGCTGCAATTCCGTATCCGTTTGGCGGCAAAATGCGCGTGGTCTCGGTCGATCTGGATACCAAGGCGCTGCTGGCCAAAGGCATGACCCCGACTGATGTGGTCAATGCCGTCAATGTACAGAATCTGGTGCTGCCGTCCGGGACTGTCAAAATGGGTGGCAGTGAATATAACGTCAGCCTGAATGGTTCAACTGATACAGTCGATGAACTGAATCATCTGCCGGTGCTGGCCAAAAATGGCACCACCACGGACCTGTCTGAAGTGGCGCGGGTGCGCGACGGCTTCATACCGCAAACCAATATCGTGCGTCAGAATGGCGAGCGCGGCGTGCTGGTTTCGATTCTGAAAAACGGTAACGCGTCGACCCTGGAAGTGGTGAGCAAGCTGCGCGCCATCTTGCCGGTTGCGATGCAAAACCTGCCCAAGGATTTGAACGTACGTCCGCTGACCGATCAGTCGCTGTTCGTGAAGGCGGCGATCAACGGTGTCATTCATGAAGCGCTGATTGCAGCCTGCCTGACCGCGGCCATGATTCTGCTGTTTTTGGGAAACTGGCGCAGTACCTGCATTATCGCCGTGTCGATTCCGCTGTCGATCCTGTCTTCGATCATTGCCCTGTACTGTATAGGCGAAACCATCAACATCATGACGCTCGGTGGTCTGGCGCTGGCCGTCGGGATTCTGGTCGATGATGCCACTGTCACCATCGAAAATATTGAACGGCATATGCATATCCTGGGCTCGGATCTGCACAAGGCGATCCAGGACGGTGCCGGAGAAATTGCGGTGCCGGCCTTTGTGTCGACGCTGTGTATCTGTATCGTGTTTGTGCCGATGTTCTTTCTGACCGGTGTCGCCAAATTCCTGTTTGTGCCGCTGGCCGAGGCGGTGGTGTTCGCCATGCTGGCTTCTTATGTACTGTCGCGTACTCTGGTGCCGACACTCGTGATGCTGATGATGGATCATGCCCATGCGCCTGCGCCCGGCAAGCCCAGTCTGCTGCAGCGTGTGTATCGTCGTTTTGATGCCGGCTTTGAACGGTTTCGTGGCGGGTATGTGATTGTGCTGTCGAGGCTGCTCACGCACCGAAAAATGTTCGGCTCGCTGTTCCTGGGGTTCTGTGTCCTGTCGCTCGGACTGGTGTTTTTTCTGGGTCGGGATTTTTTCCCCAGCGTCGATGCCGGTCAGATCCGTCTGCATATGCGCGCACCGACCGGTACCCGCATCGAGGAAACGGCACGGATTGCCGATGAAGTGGAAAACGAAATCCGCAAGATCATTCCGGCGTCGGAACTGGAAACGATACTGGATAATCTGGGCCTGCCGTACAGCGGTATCAATCTGTCGTACAGTAACGCCGGCACGATCGGTACCATGGACGGCGAAATTCAGATTTCACTCCGGGAAGACCACAAGCCCAGCGCGTACTACACCAATCTGTTGCGCCAGGCACTGCCAAAAATGTTCCCCGGCGTCGAGTTTTATTTTCAGCCGGCCGATATCGTCACCCAGATTCTGAATTTCGGTTTGCCGTCCGCGATTGATGTGCAGATTTCCGGCGCCGACATCGCAACCAGCAATCAGTTCGCCGGCAAGCTGATGCAGCAGGTTAAACAGATTCCCGGTGCCGTCGACGTTCACATCCAGCAAAAACTGGATCTGCCAACGGTGGCGCTGAAGATGGATCGCGATCAGATCAAGCAGCTCGGATTGAATCCGGTCGATGTGGCGCAAAATCTGCTGGTGTCGCTGTCAGGCAGTTTCCAGACCGCGCCGGCCTTCTGGCTCAATCCGAAAAACGGCGTGGTCTATAACGTGGCCGTGCAGACGCCGCAATATCAGATCAGTGATCTGGATGCGCTGCTGCGGACATCGGTCAAATCGGCATCCAACCCGAACGCCGCACCGCAGTTACTGAGCAATCTGGTGCAGGTCAGCCCGGCTCAGCAGATGGCAGTGGTTTCCCACTACAACATCGCCCCGGTGATTGATCTGTACGTCAGCGTCGAAGGCACGGACCTTGGCAGCGTGGCCAGCGCGGTGCAAAAACTGGTGGATCAGACCAGCGCCGAATTGCCGCGCGGCCTGCATATCGTCATGCGCGGTCAGGTAGAAACCATGAAGTCATCTTTCATCGGTCTCGGTATTGGCCTGTTGATGGCGATCGTGCTGGTTTATCTGCTGATCGTGATTAACTTCCAGTCCTGGGTTGATCCGTTCATTATCATCACGGCCCTGCCCGCAGCGCTGGCCGGTATCGTCTGGATGTTGTTTTTGACCGGCACGCACCTGAGTGTGCCGGCGCTGACCGGTGCCATCATGACCATGGGGGTTGCGACGGCCAACAGTATTTTGATGGTATCGTTTGCACGCCAGTGCATGAATGAAGGCAAGCCACCTCTGGCCGCAGCACTGGAAGCCGGTGCCACGCGCATCAGGCCGGTGCTGATGACGGCGCTGGCCATGATTATCGGCATGATTCCGATGGCCGTTGGCCTGGGCGAGGGCGCGGAGCAGAATGCCCCTCTGGGCCGTGCTGTTATCGGCGGCTTGCTGTTTGCCACCGTGTCCACCCTGTTTTTTGTCCCGGTCGTGTTTGCTGCCATACACCGTCATCTGGAGCACCGCAAGCTCAATGACACCGGATCTGCATCAGTTTCAGTACAAGGAACCATTTAATATGACCGAACAACATCATCCAGATCTGGACATCCCCGGAGGTGTTCTGCCGGCCAGTCACGGCACCATCGTCAAACGCGCAAAATCGGGCGCCATCCTGATCGTTGTCCTGTTGCTGGCCGGTGCGGCAATCGGCACTGTTACCCGGGTACTGCACAGCCAGAATCTGGCCAGCGCTACCGAACAGAATGCCCACCTGTATGTCGGCACCATCCACGCCGAAGGCGGCGGCAAGGCAGATTCGATCGTCCTGCCGAGTACCTTGCAGGGCATCGTTGAAGCGCCGATTTACGCGCGCAGCAGCGGGTACGTACTGCGCTGGAAAAAGGATATCGGCAGCAAGGTCGTCAAAGACGAAGTGTTGGCTGAAATTGATACGCCGGAAGTGGACGCCCAGCTGGCACAGGCTCAGGCGGCCCGGGCCCAACAGGCTGCCAGTCTGGAACTGGCCAGGAGCTCGGCGGATCGCTGGGAAGAATTGCGCAAGAAAGACGCCGTCACCCAGCAGGATCTGAATGAACGGCGCAGTGCCTATCTGCAGGCTCAGGCCAATCTGGCTGCAGCGGACGCGGATGTGCAGCGTCTGAAAAAAATGGAAGGTTTCAAAATTGTGAAAGCGCCGTTTTCCGGTGTGATCATCCGGCGCGATGTGGAAGTCGGTGATCTGGTGGACGCCGGCAATGGCGGCGCCGGGCGCGCTCTGTTCACTCTGGCCAACGTGCATCCGCTGCGTCTGTATGTGTATGTGCCGCAGGGCTATGCGCAACGCATCAAGATCGGCGATCCGGTGACCGTGACGCTGACCGAACATCCCGACCAGCCGCTGCAGGCCACAATCAAACATATCGCCGGTGCCATGGACGCGGCGACCCGCACGCTGCAGGTTGAAATCAATCTGCCCAATCATGAAGAGAAGCTGCTGGCCGGCTCCTACGCACAGGTCAGTCTGTCGGCCAATGTCGATTCGGGTGTGCTGCGCGTGCCGTCCAATGTCTTGCTGTTCCGTCCGGAAGGAACCCGGATTGCGGTAGTCGACAGCGCCAGTCACGTCAAACTGCATACCGTGGTGGTCGGACATGATCTGGGTAATTCTCTGGAAATTCTGTCGGGCATCACTGCCCAGGACAATCTGGTGGTCAATCCGCCCGATTCGCTCAATGACAACGATGTCGTGGTCCTTGCCAAAGCCAGTGCGCCAGGGAAAGCCCATTCATGAAACGCCCGGCTAACATTGCGCTGTCACTCGGCCTGCTGTGTCTGACCGGATGTGCAGTCGGTCCGGATTATCACAGGCCAGATCAGGCCTTGCCGGCCAACTGGCAAACCTTGCCGGAGTTCAGACCGGCCCAGCCCGGCGACGGCAAACTCAAGGGCAACTGGTGGGAAATGTTTGGCGATGCGCGTCTTGACGAACTGGCCCGACAGGCGCTGGCACACAATCAGACTCTGGTGGCCTCGGCTGAACATCTGAAGCAGGCGCGCTTGCAGGTAACGGCCATTTCCGCGGCCCAGCTTCCGGCGCTGGATATGTCGGTCAGTGACGCGCGCTATAAAACTTCGGCGAATCGTCCGCTGGCAGCCTACGGTGTGCCAAATACGTCGGTGGTGCAAAATAATCCGCAAGTCGGTTTTGCAGTGAGCTACGAGGCCGATCTGTTCGGCCGGGTGCGCCGGCTCGTGGAAGGTTCCAGGGCTGCAGCAGAACAGGCCGGTGCCGATTTTGAAAATACCCGGCTGATCCTGATGGCCGATCTGGCTACCCATTATTTCAACCTGCGCGAACTCGATGAAGAAATCGCGATTGTGCAAAAAGGTGTCAGCCTGCAGGAGCGCGCGCTGGAATTTATTCGTACGCGGCATGAGCTGGATTACGCGACCGGACTGGATCTGGCACAACAGCAGGCGTTGCTGGAAACCAGTCAGACCCAGTTGCAGCTGCTGCACAATCAGCGTGCCGCATTGCAGAATGCCATTGCCACACTGGTTGGCACCGCTGCGCCGGACTTCCGGCTCGAAGCCGGTTCCCTGCAACCGGTTGTTCCGGCCATGCCGGCGATACTGCCTTCCGAAATTCTGCAGCGCCGACCCGACGTTGCGTCGGCCGAACGCGCCATGGCGGTGGCCAACGCCGGCATCGGTGTGGCAAAGGCGGCTTATTATCCTGCGATCATGCTGCAGGCCGGCGGGGGCTGGGACAGCAATCAGTGGTCCAATCTGCTCAGTGCGCCCAGCATCCTGTGGTCGCTGGGTGCAAGCATGACCGAGCATTTGTTTGATGCCGGCAAAACCACGGCCAATGTCAATATTGCCGAATCGGCGTATGTGGCCACGGTGGCGAATTACCGCCAAAGTGTGCTGGTGGCCATGCAGGAAGTGCAGACTGGCATGGATAGCGGCACGCTGCTGGCTTTGGCTTCAAACCGCGCAGATGCAGCCGCGCACAGTTCTTCGCGCGCACTTGAGATTGCCGATGCGCGTTATAACGGTGGTCTGGATATCTATCTCAACGTGATTACTGCCCAGCAGACCTTGCTGGCCAATCAGCGTCAGGCTGCACAGATACAGGGGCAGCAACTGGTGAATGCGGTGTTTCTGGTCAAGGCCATGGGAGGCGGGTGGACGGCGCCGGGCGAGTAGCTGCGGGCGGACAGTGTCAGAAAATAAAGCTTGCATTAATTTATAACGGGACTAAAATCGTGATTAATTCATAACTGGACTTAATCATGCTTGCTCTTGCTGACCTCGATCCTGCGTCCGATCCAAAACTGAACCAGCGCCTGTCGTCGGCCGGATTGCGGGCGTTTTTCAATATTGCAGATCACTGGCAGCTTAAAAATGAGCAGGAGATCATCCTGCTTGGCCAGCCCAGTCGCTCCCTGTACTTCAAGTGGAAAAGAAATCCCGAAACGGCCAGTCTGGGCAAAGATACGCTCGAACGCATCTCTTACGTGCTGGGTATTTACAAGGCGCTGCAGATCCTGCTGCCCGATCCGCTGGCTGCCGATCAGTGGGTATCCAAACCCAATTTTGCTCCCTTGTTCGGGGGGCACAGCGCACTGGAGCGCATGTTATCCGGCAATGTCGGTGATCTGTTTGTGGTGCGTCAGTATCTGGATGCCGCCCGGGGTGGGTGGGCGTAGTATGTTCAGTACTGCTGTTGTCGACTGGCGACCAGCATACCGGATCGTACCGACCCGTTTTCCGACCATTTATCTGTACGACCGGGTAGCCAGTCTGGAAGATTTCGATTTGCTCAACCAGCTCGAAGCCCTGACCAATTCCCGGCTGCGCGATGAACTCGGCGAGCTCGCGCTGGTGCCCAAAGAGCAGCGTGTGTTTGGTCCGGGTTGCGGTCCCATCATGGCGGCTTTCACGCACCTGAATCCGGCCGGCAGCCGGTTTTCAGACGGGAGTTACGGTGTGTTCTATGCTGCCAAAGAACGCGCAGCGGCGATTGCCGAAACCCGTTATCACTCGACGCTGTTTTTGCAGGCCACGCGCGAAAATGCCATTCATTTGCAGATGCGTCTGTATCAGGTCCGGGTCAAGGGTGACGTCGTGGATCTGCACGGGTACTGCAAAAAACATCCGGACATTCTGGCGCTGCACAGTTATGCCGCCGCGCAGGTCGCCGGCAATAAGGTACGTGCTACGGGCGCCAACGGGCTGATTTATCCGAGTGTGCGGTATCAGGGTGGCAGCTGTGTGGCTGCGTTCAAAACCGGCATACTCAAAGACTGCCGGCATGCATCCTATCTGGAATATCACTGGGATGGCGAGCAGATCAATTACATCACCGAGCAGATCAGCTGACCAAAGTTGCAGGCTGGGATGCAATCCCAGCTTTTCCATTGTTAACGCTACCGTTTATTCACAGCACGCCTTCGAGCTCAAGCAAAAACTTTTTCCGATCCAGCCCGCCGTCATAACCGGTCAATGCGCCCGAACTGCCCAGCACCCTGTGGCAGGGCACAACAATCGAAATCGGATTTCTTCCGATCGCGCCCCCCACGGCGCGCACGGCGCGCGGTCTCCTGATCAGTTCGGCGTGTCGGCCGTAGCTGCTGGTCGTGCCAAAGCCGATATTGAGCAATTCCTGCCAGACCGACTGCTGAAACGCGGTGCCGCCGACCTGCAGGTCAAGCGGCAGTTCGAAGCGCTGGCGCCGGCCGGAAAAATACTCATCGAGCTGCTGCGCTGCCAGATCGAGTTGCGGATGGTGCGCCACTTTCTGCCAGCCAGAGGTGCCTTTGAAATTGCGCTGATCATGAAAATAAATGCCGCAGATGCCCTTGCCGCTGCTGACCAGTGTCAGGGTTCCAAGCACAGATGGATGTTCCAGGTAAACCAGTTCTTGGTGTTTCATTGTGTGCGCTTTCATTGATGATTTAAAGATTGCCACAGCAGCAGTGCAGCATAACCGCGCCAGGGTGACAGGTCAGCGGTGCGTGTTAACAGTTCCGTTTCGGTCAGGCGCTGTGCGGCATTGTCTGGGGTAGCGGCTTTTTGCAGACCCAGATCACCTCCCGGAAAGGCATCAGGAAAGCGCAAGGCCCGCAACGCAATATATTGCGCAGTCCATTCGCCGATACCGCGCACCGTTTTCAGGTGCGACACTGCGTCCTCCAGACTGGTGCCAGGTTTTTGTTCCAGTCCGCCTTGTGCGGCAAACTGGGCAACGGCAATCAGTGCGGCGGCCCGTGTTTTTGGAACGCCGATCTGCGCCATCTGTTCCACGCTGACCTGCGCGAGTTGTTTCGGATCCGGAAAATGATGGGTTACGCCTGCCAAGGGCGTACCCAGTGGCGTGCCAAACTGCGTGACCAGGCGCCTGGCGAGCGTACTGGCGCCTGCCACACTGATCTGCTGGCCGAGTACGGCGCGTATTGCCAGTTCAAAGTGGCTGAAGGTGCCCGGCACACGCAGGCCCGGTGTCCGGATGATCTGGCCGGCCAGCAGCGCATCGCTGCGCAAATGTTCTTCAATGACCGCCGGGTTGGCATCCAGATCAAACTGTTGGCGAATTTTATCCATCAGCGGCATCAGGACCGGTGCAAACTGGTTGCCGATCTGGATTTCGAGCTGTTGTTCGCGCTCAAGGTGAGTCACTTTCAGCCAGCCTTCCAGTAACTGGCCTTCATGCCAAAACCGGACGCTGCGCGCATAAAAGCGTGTTTTGCCGCTCTGCTGGATGGCTTCCACGCCGCCGATGGCTCTGAGGCTCAGATAATCCAGCATGGTATCCCACGCAAAAGGCGCGCGGTAGGCCAGGCGCAGGGTGATCAGATTTGCCGTGGCAACCCGGGCGCGACGCAAGGTGCCGGGCGCCATGCCATAGCGACTTGAAAACAGGGCATTAAAACGGCGCACGCTGCCAAAGCCGGAGGCATAGGCGATTTCGGTCATGGTCATCCCGGTTTCCTGCAACAGCTTCTTGGCAAACAGCAGCCGTGCGGTCTGGGCCAGTTCGATCGGCGCCACCCCGAAATGCTGCTGCATCAGTCTTTGCAGCTGACGCGTCGACAGACCGACTTGTTGCGCCAGATCCTGCATGGTCGCGCTGCCGTTCAGCGCGCCGGCTGCAATGCGCTGCCAGATTGCATACGCGAGATTTTGCTGCAGTGCATACGGCGCGAGCTCGGGGCGGCAACGCAGACAGGGCCGAAAGCCTGCGGCTTCGGCAGCGCTGGCGTTCGGGTAAAACGTGCAGGAAGAAGCGCGTGGCGTTTTGACGCGGCAGACCGGTCGGCAATAAATGCCGGTGCTGGCAACCCCGACGAAAAAATCGCCGTCGAAGCGGCTGTCTTTGGCGCACAGTGCGCGGTAACAGCTGGCGTGGTCGAGCCGGGCAGGGGTGGAATCTGAATTTTGCATGGCGCATTAAAACGCACCTGAGCACACCCTGTCTAGCCATTTTCGGACATGACAATGGTTAGTCGTGCTCACCATGCCGGGATTTTATCCCAGCCTGCGATCCACCCACATTTATCGGGGAACCGCAGGCTGGGATGAAATTCCGGCATCAATCTGGGCAATCCAAAAAAAATTTTAGAAAAATTGTTGCAAAAACAAAGCATTTTTTTTGATAGCTACTATGATGGTTAAAAGCAGCGACAAACAGGGCACTGTGCCTGTTAAGAGGTTAAATAAAAATTCGTTGGTAACTTGTAAAAAAAGCTGCCGGGAATATCAACATGTTAAAAAAGCACCATGAAAGCTCAACCTAAAATTAACCCGATACTTCTTGAAACCCGGTCAAAACATGACCACGCCTCTCATGCCGATTTTATGCCTGCCTCCGAACTCAATCTTGCCAACCACTTTCTGATTGCCATGCCATCGATGCAGGATCCGATGTTTGGCGGCTCGGTCGTGTATCTGTGCGAACATAATGAGCGCGGTGCCATGGGCGTCATTATCAACAAGCCCACTGAAATGAATATCGAAACACTGCTCGACCGGATTGATATCAAGCTCGATCTGACTCCGGATCTGAACCAGGACACCAAAAAACTGGTGATGTTCGGCGGACCGGTGCAGGATGACCGTGGCTTCGTGCTGCATGCGCCTGTTGTCGAATTTACTTCAACACTGAAAATCAGCGAACAGGTTGCCTTCACCACGTCGCGCGATGTGCTCGAAGCAGTGGCCAGGGGGCGCGGGCCGAAAAATATACTGGTCAGTGTTGGCTACGCGGGTTGGGGCGCGGGTCAGCTGGAAGATGAAATCATGAGTAACGGCTGGCTGACGGTACCGGCCGATCCAGCCATTCTGTTTGATTTGCCGATCGAACAACGTCTGAGCGCAGCAATCAGGCTGCTTGGATTTGATCCGATGATGTTGTCAGGTCAGGCTGGTCACGACTGACATAAAAACGTATACTGGGCACCTCTTTCAGATTAACCTGGTTGACCGTGCCCGACTCAAAATCTGCTGAACCCATTTCTGGCAGCGCGTCTGCCAGACCGAACGCAAGTCTGCTTGCATTCGATTTTGGACTGAAACGTCTGGGTGTCGCCGTCGGCAATACCCTGTTGAAGCAGGCCCAGCCCTTAACCGTCATCAGCGCTCAATCCCACGATACCAAATTTGCCGCCATTGCTGCGCTGCTCAGGGAATGGCAGGTCAGCCACTGCGTGGTCGGGCTGCCCAGCTATCCGGACGGCACCGAACACGCCATGTCGGCACGCTGCCGCCGTTTCGCCCACCAGCTGGAAGGCCGCTTCGGCGTAACGACAAGTCTGGTCGATGAGCGTTATACTTCGGCGGTGCAAAACGCCAGACGTGGCCAATCCGATGACAGTCAGGCCGCCGCTCTGATCCTGCAACAATACTTTGATGAGCTTTCATGAAACCCATACAACAATTTGATGCCGAGGCGCTGTATCTTGATCTCGCCCGGCAGGTCAGTGCGGCCGCAGCCAAACTGGACAATGTCGTCATTGTCGGCATTTATTCTGGCGGTGCATGGCTGGCAGAACGCCTGGCCAAAGACTGCGGGATTAAACAGCAGCCCGGTTACATCGACGTTTCTTTTTATCGGGACGACTATGCCAGCAAAGGCCTGCATGCCGAAGTTAAAGCGACCCAGATCCCGTTCAGTGTCGATGACGCCACAATCATACTGGTGGATGACGTGCTGTACACCGGGCGCACCACGCGTGCTGCCATCAATGAGCTGTTTGACTATGGACGTCCCTCCCGGATTCTGCTGGCCTGTCTGGTGGATCGCGGCTCGCGCGAGTTGCCGTATGCTGCCGACTTTGTCGCGCAGACGCTGGTGCTGCCAGACAATCTCTCTTTGGAACTGACGCGCAGCGCCGGTGCAGAATCCAGCCTGGTGCTGACTCTGGTCTATAAGGATGAAAACAATGAAGAAGACAACCAAGACACATCGCCAACCAACTCACGCTGACCACTATGCCTAATCCACAATTGAATCAACACGGTGAACTGCAGCATTTGATCACCACAGAAGGTCTGCCCAAATCCATCATCAATCACATACTCGACACCGCCGAATCGTTTGTATCGGTCGGCAACCGCGAAGTCAAAAAAGTCCCGCTGATGCGCGGCAAAAGTGTGTTCAATCTGTTTTTTGAAAATTCGACCCGCACCAGAACCACGTTCGAAATCGCCAGCAAGCGTCTGTCGGCCGATGTCATCAACCTCAATATCGCTGCATCGAGCACCAGCAAGGGCGAAACCCTGCTCGACACCATCGACAATCTGGCTGCCATGCATGCCGACATGTTTGTGGTGCGCCATGCCCAGTCCGGCGTGCCGTACCTGATCGCCCGACATCTGCACGACACCAGGCAGAATCATGTCCATGTCGTCAACGCCGGTGACGGTCGCCATGCGCACCCGACTCAGGGGCTGCTGGACATGTACACCATTCGCCATTACAAAAAAGATTTCACCCAGCTGCGCGTGGCCATCGTTGGTGACATCCTGCACAGTCGTGTGGCGCGTTCCGACATTCATGCCCTGACGACGCTGGGCGTGCCCGAAGTGCGCGCCATCGGTCCGAAAACCCTGCTGCCCGGCGGTCTGGATCAGATGGGAGTGCGGGTCTTCAATGATATCGATGAAGGCTTGAAAGATGTCGATGTCATCATCACGCTGCGTCTGCAGAACGAACGCATGAGCGGTGCACTGCTGCCATCGGCGCAGGAATTTTTCAAGAGTTACGGACTGACTCCGGAACGACTGGCGCTGGCCAAACCGGATGCGATCGTCATGCATCCCGGCCCGATGAACCGGGGTGTGGAAATCGATTCTGCGGTAGCGGACGGTCCGCAGGCCGTGATTCTGTCACAGGTCACATTTGGTATCGCCGTGCGCATGGCGGTAATGAGTATTTTGGCGGGCAATTAAGGCAAAAGGGTAAGGGAAACAGGCAAGATGAAAATACATATAAAAAATGGTCACCTGATTGACCCGGCAAATGATATTGATGCGCAACTCGATCTGTTTATCAATGCCGGGAAAATAGTCGCAGTGGGCGTGGCGCCAGCCAGCTTCAAAGCGGATAAAACGATTGATGCACTCGGCATGACGGTCGTACCGGGTCTGGTCGATTTGTGCGCACGGTTGCGCGACCCTGGCTACGAATACAAGGCAACGCTGGAATCGGAATTGCGCGCCGCAGTGCATGGCGGCGTTACCAGTCTGGTGTGCCCGCCCGATACCGATCCGGTACTGGATGAATCCGGACTGGTGGGCATGCTCAAACAGCGTGCCAAAGCCAGGAACCTGGCGCAGGTTTATCCGCTGGGTGCGCTGACACTCAATCTGGAAGGCCAGCAGCTGACCGAAATGGCTGCGCTGACCGAGGCCGGCTGCATCGGTTTTTCTCAGGCCGAACATCTGATTGCCGATACCAACGTGACGCTACGCGCGATGCAGTATGCCAAAACTTTCGGCTACACCGTCTGGTTGCGTCCGCAGGACGCGCATATCGGTGTGGGTGGTGTGGCGCACAGTGGCGCCTTTGCTTCGCGCATGGGGTTGTCGGGCGTGCCGGTGATGGCCGAAACCATTGCCCTGCATACCCTGTTTGAATTGCAGCGCGCTACCGGTGCCCGGCTGCATCTGTGCCGGATCTCGTCAGCTGCCGGTGTGGACCTGATTCGTCAGGCCAAACGTGAAGGTCTGGATGTGAGTTGCGATGTCGGCGTGCATCACCTGCATCTGACCGACACCGACATCGGCTATTTCGATGCCAATGCCAGACTGTCGCCACCACTGCGTTCCGAGCGTGATCGCGATGCCTTGCGCATGGCCGTGTTCGACGGCACGATCGACGCAATCTGTTCTGACCATACCCCGGTGGATGACGACGAGAAATTACTGCCGTTCGCCGAAGCCACACCGGGCGCAACCGGACTGGAACTGCTGCTTTCGCTGGTGCTTAAATGGGCAGCAGAATGCCATATCAATCCGGCGATCGCTCTGGCTAAAATCACGAGCGATCCGGCCCGCGTGGCCGGGCTTTCTGCCGGCCGGCTGTCCGTTGGCAGCAGTGCGGATATCTGCATTTTCGATTCAATGGCGGAATGGAAAGTCGATGCCAGTACGCTGACCAGCCAGGGCAAACACACGCCATTTACCGGCTATTATCTGCCGGCACGGGTGCAGCACACGCTGGTTGCCGGCCACATCGTATTCAGTCGTGGATAACCGTGAATGATTAAAAAAGCGAAGTACTATCTGCAGTTCAGTCGCGTGATGCTGCATGTGCTGGTCGGGCTGTGCCTGTGTCTGGTGGCATTCCCCTGGCTCAGTCCCGAATCGAAAAAGAGCCGCATTCAGATCTGGTCACAGCAACTGCTGCGCATTTTTGGCGTGCGGGTAAAAATGAATCTGACCAGCATGCCCGGTGGTACCGTGGTAGTGGCCAATCATATTTCGTGGCTCGATATCTTCGTCATCAACAGTCTGGCGCCGTGCCGTTTCGTTGCCAAATCTGATATCCGCTCCTGGCCACTGCTGGGCTGGATGGCAGAACAGGCCGGTACCATTTATATTTCGCGCGGCTCCAAAGCTGACGTAAAACGGATCTATCAATATCTGATCGATCAGATCGGAGCCGGCGAGCGGGTCGCATTTTTTCCGGAAGGGACTACTGCCAAACAGGGCCAGGTACTGCCGTTTCACGCCAATCTGTTTGAAGCAGCCATCCATGCCAAAGTGCCGATTCAGCCGTTTGCCCTGCGTTACGTCGATGGTGCAGGCGCACTGCATGATGCCGTTGAGTTTATTGGCGACATGACCTTTGCTGCCAGTCTGGTCAATATCCTGATGGCCGATGAAATTGTCGTCGAGCTGCAGGGGCTGGATTTCATCGCTTCGGACGGCGCGCACCGGCGTGAACTGGCTGCTGCATCGCGCCAGGCGGTGGCGCTGGCCCTGCAGGTGGACATTGACAAGGCGATTGACAGTGCCCTGGAAGGATAGCAATATCGGGCTTTCATAATAATTCCAGGGAGACTTTGATGACACCGACTTTGACCTTAGTAATCTATATGGCTGTTTTGACCTGGCTGACTTATCTGGGAGGCAGCCTGATTCGCATCAAAATCTGGACCTGGCAGGGGATACTGTTGGGTGCGGGTAATCGTGACAATTTACCCGCGCCTACTCCACTGGCCGGGCGTGCTGACCGCACTGCGCGCAATACACTGGAAAATTTCGTGCTGTTTGCTGCCATCGCGCTGGTTGCGCAGGCCGCCGGTGTTACCGATCCACTGGTGGCGTCAGGTGCAACGCTGTTCTTCTGGTCTCGTGTGGCGTACGTTGCGGTGTATTACGCCGGTATTGCCTGGGTGCGTACGGTGGTCTGGCTGGCCGGTATCATCGGTCTGGTGATGATGATCATTCCTCTGTTGAAGTGATATGGCAGTTTGAATAGTGTCATTTTCCAGATGGTCAACCAGGTTGACTACCTGGTTCAGCTTTAATGGACGTAGAAATAAACGATTCAATCAGAGACGCCAGAACAGGAATATCTTTATGAATCGTTTCCCACACAACAGAGGTATCGACACGAAAATATTCGTGCGTCAAAATGATTCGCATATCATATGAATCTTTTAAATGAGCCCACAGATTCAGGTCAAGTTGCTCAATGCCAGGATCTTGTTGCATGATATTATTTGCCGCTTCACCTATGACAATAAGGCTTTCAATTACGGCTCTCTGCGTCTTCCCGTCAGATGCAAATTGCATTTTGGTGAGGTCGCCTATGTCGTTTTTTGCGTTGCCGATAGCCTCCAGTACATCTTGAAGTCTTTCAGGAATCCGTCGGGATTTTGACCTCATATGGGCATTGCCTCGGCAAGAACAGTCTGACGAAATCGCTCATGAAGGGCCATTGGAGTCAGGACGTCGATAGAGATACCGGTCAATGCCTCGATTTCCCTCTTGATTCTGACTATGCTTGTTAAAGTTGTCTTGCCGTCAATGGGATCTACCAACAGATCAAGATCGCTATCGACAGTATCCTCGCCGTGAAGAACTGAACCGAATACACGAGGGTTTTGCGCCCCATTGATTTCAACGAGGATGCGGATGGCTGCCCGGTGCAAACTTAATGCTTCTGAAGGCTTCATCGTTGTCTTCCAATAAAAGTGACGAATCAATCGTACAATGCGTTTTAGGATATAGCAACCAAATTTCTTTATCAAACAGCTGTTGCGGTTTTTGACGACAGAAGATGATTCGGATTTTATGGTTATACTTCTGAGAAGTTCCATCCTTCCTACAGGCCTTAACATCATGCAAATCGACCCGGCAGCCAATTCAAACGCGGACAACTATAAATTACTGACCAACCTGGTCATACCGCGTCCGATCGCGTGGGTCACCAGCCAGAATGAACACGGCCTGGTCAATCTTGCACCGTTCAGTTTTTTCAATGCAGTCGGCGCCGATCCGATTTATGTGGTCATCAGCGTTGGGCAAAATGATGCCGGTCAACCCAAGGACACCGCCAGAAATATTCTGGCAAACCGCGAGTTTGTCGTGAACATGGTGACTGAAGACCTGTTTGAAGCCATGAATATTTCGGCCGCAGATTTCCCGCCGGACCAAAGTGAAATGGATGCCGCGCAACTGGCGTCTGAACCGTCGGTGCGCATCGCGGTGCCGCGCATTGCAAGCTCACAGGTCAGTCTTGAATGCAAATTGTTCAGCACTCAGACCCTGGGTAAAAATACCCTGATCATCGGTGAAGTGGTGATGTTCCATGTTGCCGACCAGTTGCTCGGTGAACGTTTTCATGTCAATAATTTTGCCCCGTTGGGGCGGCTCGGTTCACCGTCGGTCTATTGCCGCACCACGGACCGGTTTGATGTCAGGCGCCTCAGTTATGCCGATTGGCTTAACCGAGAGCGTTAATTTTTGAATCTCAGATTTGTCACTTTTTAAAGGTTGTTACGCCATGACTGATTCCACAACTTACACTCCCCCAAAAATATGGGCACCCAACAGCGAAACCGGCGGGCGCTTTGCCAAGATCAACCGACCTGCGGCAGGTCCGACCCATACCAAAGAACTGCCGGTCGGGCGTCACCCGCTGCAGCTGTACTCGCTCGGAACCCCGAACGGCGTCAAGGTCACGGTACTGCTGGAGGAACTGCTGGCAGCCGGTCACAGTGGTGCCGAGTACGATGCCTGGCTGATCAATATCGGTGAAGGCGATCAATTTGGCAGCGGGTTTGTTGCGATCAATCCGAATTCGAAAATTCCCGCTCTGTTGGATCGTAGCGCAACGACCCTGGTGCGCGTGTTTGAGTCCGGCGCGATCATGATGTATCTGGCCGAAAAATTTGGCGCGTTCCTGCCTGAAAACGGCGCGCAGCGTGCCGAATGTCTGTCGTGGCTGTTCTGGCAGATGGGCAGTGCCCCTTTTCTGGGCGGTGGCTTTGGACATTTCTATGCTTATGCGCCTGTCAAAATTGAATACGCCATTGACCGTTATGCCATGGAAGTGAAGCGACAGCTGGACGTGCTGGACCGGCGTCTGGCCGAAAATCGCTATGTCGCCGGCGACGAATATACCATCGCCGATATGGCGATCTGGCCCTGGTACGGCACCATGGTCAAGGGTCAGCTGTACGAGGCAGGCGAATTTCTGCAGGTGCAGGAATATACCAACGTACTGCGCTGGACCGACGAAATTGCGCAGCGCGCCCCGGTCAAACGCGGACGCATGGTCAATCGTGCCTTCGGTGATCCGGCCAGTCAGCTGCACGAGCGGCACGATGCCAGTGATTTTGACACGAAGACTCAGGATAAACTGGCCAAACCGCTCTGAGCGCGGTTATCAATACATAGGGAGATGTTCCATGATTACCTTCTACGACTGCAGTACGGCACCCAGCCCGCGTCGCGCGCGTATTCTGCTGGCCGAAAAGGGTGTTGCGCATGAAACGGTTCAGGTGGATCTGAAAAATGGCGAACAGCTCAGCCCGGCTTACCGGCTGATCAATCCGCTGTGCACGGTTCCGGCGCTGCGCACCGACAGCGGTCTGATTCTGACCGACAACGCTGCCATTACGGCGTATCTGGAAGCCAGCTATCCCGAACCGGCGCTGCTCGGTATGACGCCGCAAGAGAAAGCCGAGATTGCGAGCTGGAACTGGCGTGTTGAATTCGAAGGCCTGCTGGCCATTGCCGAAGCCCTGCGCAACAGTTCGCCGGCCATGAAGCAGCGCGCTCTGCCAGGGCCGGTGAACTACCCGCAGATTCCGGAACTGGCCGAACGCGGACTGGAGCGGGTGCGACAATTCTTCCTCACCCTCAACGATCGTCTCGCAGAGCGCGACTTCATCGCGTCGGACCGTTACAGCATTGCCGACATTACCGCTGTGGTTGCGGTTGATTTCGCCCGCGTCGTGAAAATCAAACCCGACGAACAGTATCCGAATTTGCAGCGTTGGCGCGCATCGATGGCACAACGGCCGGCCATGTCGCTCTAAAGCAATGATCAACATTGTCCTTGGCCGGCACCAATGCAGACCTCCTTATGTTCGACAGTGCACAGAGCTGCACGGTTTATTTGAATAGACTTGATCATGCGCTGTTCACGCCATGCTTTTTTATTTAAAGGGGACCATCATGACTCAGAATTCTGCCCGTTCAATTATTCCCGGCACCAACCGCACGGCAATGGCCAATGCGACAGTAAGTGGACCGATTCCGGACGATCAGCCCTTGTCCGTGACTGTCCTGCTGCGCTCTGAAACCGAGCGCAACAGCCTGCATGCACAAACGATGGTGGCCAATCAGTCTTTGGCCAATCGTAAAATATTAAGCAGAGAAGAGTTCGCCCAAAAATTCGGTGCAAGTACGGCTGATATCGCCATCCTCGATCAATTCGCCAAAGAATACGGTCTCACGGTCACCAGCGTTGGCAAAGCCCGGCGTGCCATGACGCTGTGCGGCAGTGCCGCTGCCCTGTGCAATGCCTTCGGCACTCACCTGGACCGTTATCAGGGTCCCGGTGGCAATTATTGCGGGCGGGTTGGTGCATTGAGTGCGCCGGATGAGGTTGTCGCCGTGATCGAAGGCGTATTCGGACTGGATGACCGGAAACAGGTTTGTACCAAATATCATTTGCGGCCGGCGTCCATGACAGTCAAAGCCAGCTTAACGTTTACCCCACCCGAGCTGGCGAAAATCTATAATTTTCCGTCGGACGCCAACGGCAGCGGTCAGTGTATCGGCATCATTGAACTCGGTGGCGGCTCGCGCGCGGCCGATCTTGGCGCGTATTTTTCGAGTCTGGGAATCAGCACGCCCAGGCTGACGATTGTATCGGTCGACAGTGGCACTGACCAGCCGGGAACCGCCGATGGCGCCGATGGTGAAGTCATGCTGGACATCGAAGTTGCCGGTGCGATTGCCCCGGGTGCGGCGCTGGTTGTGTATTTTGCGCCGAATACCGATCGCGGTTTTCTGGATGCGGTGACCACGGCGATTCACGACAGCGTCAACAAACCGTCGGTTATTTCAATCAGCTGGGGTGGGGCGGAACTGACCTGGACCGCGCAGGCCATGACCGCCTTTGAATCCGTTTTTGCCGACGCAGCCGCGATGGGCATCACAATTTGCGTTGCGGCCGGTGACAATGGTTCTGCCGATGGGCAGGGCAGTGCCGGCCTTAACGTGGATTTCCCCGCTTCGGCACCGCACGCTCTGGCCTGCGGTGGGACATCGCTGAAAGTCGATGGCGCAGGCGCTGCCAGCGAAACAGTCTGGAATGACGGCCCCAACAGTGCCACCGGTGGTGGCTACAGCAATTTTTTTGCCATCCCTGCCTATCAGAGCGCCCTTAACTTTGCCAAACAGGGACGCGGCGTGCCGGATGTTGCAGGGGATGCCGATCCGAACACCGGTTACGCCGTGCGGGTCGATGGTCAGGATATGGTAATCGGCGGAACCAGTGCCGTGGCGCCCTTGTGGGCTGGCCTGATCGCTTTGTTCAATCAGCAGTTGGGCCAACCTGTCGGTTTTTTGAATCCTGTTTTGTATGGTGCTGCGCACGCAGCGAAACTGACCAACGATATTGTGGTGGGAAATAACGGTTCGCAGCAGGCCGGTCCGGGATGGGATGCGTGCACCGGATGGGGGACGCCGAACGGGCAGAACCTGTTGAATGCATTGAAACACTAAAGTCGGTGCCAGTGTTTGTTGAACTCGGTACGCCGGTGATAATATGCGCTCTGACCATGCGCCGATGTTGATTGACACTGCTGCATGCCTTGAACTTCCCCTCCCAAAGTGCGGCATGAATTCTGACTTGCCGGTGGCGGTTTTTTTCTGTCAGAGGTAGCTTAATGAATGTAATTCATCAACGGCTGGCGTATTTTTTTCTGACCACTGTCCTTGTTTTTCTGTGCAATGACACCGTCGCCCAATCTGCTGCACCGATTGCGCAGGTGGATTCTGGCACGCAATTCGATGAAATCCACGCACGCGGCGTATTGCGGGTTGGTACCACCGGGGACTACAGGCCGTTCAGTTTCCGGTTCGGCAAGAGCCAGGACTTCGCCGGTCTGGATATTGAGCTGGCCGAGGGGTTGGCGCGTGGCATGGATGTCACGTTGCAGCTCGTGCCCACCACGTGGCCGACCCTGATGAAGGATTTTGGTGACGGCAAATTTGACATCGCGCTCGGCGGCGTGTCGGTCACGCCGGAGCGCCAGAAGCTGGGTCTGTTTTCCATCACTTATCTGCGCGATGGAAAAACACCGATTACCCGCTGTGAGAATCAGGCGCGCTTCCAGACTCTGGAGCAGATCGACCAGCCCGGCGTACGCCTGATCGTCAATCCCGGTGGCACCAACGAAAAATTTGCCCGCGCTCAGGCTCCGCATGCGCAGCTCACCGTGTTTGCTGACAATGTCACCATCTTCGATCAGATCATCAATGACCAGGCCGATCTGATGATTACCGATGCCATCGAGGCGCGTCTGCAGCAGCATCTGCATACTCAACTGTGCGCGCTGCATCCAGAGGCACCGTTCAATACGTCAGAAAAAGCCATACTGCTACCGCGCGACATGGTCATGAAGTCGTTTGTCGATCTGTGGCTGCGGCAGTACATCAGCAGCGGCGCGTTACAGAAGTCCGAAGATCGCTGGCTGGATTTCGCCTGGGGACTTGAACCCCTGCGTCAGGCCATCGATGCGCGTTTGCTGCTGGCACCGGGCGTGGCACGCGCCAAATGGAATGCCGGTGCAGCGATTGAAGACCTGCAGCGTGAAGCGCAGGTTATTCAGGCTGCGGTGCAGCAGGGCAGTGCGCTGGGACTTTCACCGGTGTGGATTGAGGCAGTGTTTCGCGCCCAGATTGAAGCGTCGAAAACCGTGCAGCGTGCACTGTTTGCCAAATGGACTGAACAACACGCCGGCAGGTTTGATGATGCGCCCGATCTGGCAAAAACCATACGCCCTGAACTTGACCGGCTTACTGCGCAGCTGTTGTATGCGATGGTCACCAATCAGGCTGTGCTGAACGACACCGGCCGCAAAGCCGATGTAACGCGCGCCATGGAATCACTGGATGCGGCAGAACTGAGCCGGGCCGCTGCTGCGCAGGCACTGGCACCGTTTGTGACGGCGCACTGAATTACACAGACCCCAATTCGGTGACGCGAACCTGCCCGATTATTTCGGCTCGTTTGAATTGATCGTGATGCCGTGTTTGGCCAGTTCAGTCACAATTTGCTGCGCGTTGGCGTTGCCCTGTTGGGCCAGCCTGGAAGTGCCGCTGGCCAGACCATCGAGCTGCACGCGCAGCTTTTTGGCGGTGACAACGGTGGTTTCCTGACCGGTTTCCATTGCCGCGAGGTTGCGCTGTTCCACGAATAATTGATAGGTCTGGAAACCGAACCAGGCATTAATGCTGATTAGCGTGATGAGTATCGGAACCGTCGGAGTACGAATTTTTTCGCTCATTTGCCATTCTCCCTGGGGTTTGCGGTAAGCGTAATACCCTGTGAGGACAGCAGCGTGCCGATCTGCGTATTGCCGTTGGCGGCGGCGTTGGCCAGATCACGGATGAGTGTCTGGTAAATGGGCTCGAGCTGAGCGCTTTGCTGTATGAACTGGTTATTGGCCGATAATTTCTGTTGCATGCCCTGATTGGTCACAATGAGGGCGATATTGGCCAGAACCATTGTCAGCGCCAACAGGGACAAAAAAATCGTCACGCGGTACTGCAGTGTGCTCAGCATCGTAACCTCCTGTGAAAGATTCGAATGCTCACATTCTATACCCGCATCTTGTGCCACCTCAACAGTAGTTGTATGAATCAAACGATCTCCTTTGTGTTATCGCAACATCGACCTGCGGCGTGTCGCATACAGGGCACCGGCCGCAATGGCCAGCAATGCCAGCGTTCCGGGCTCGGGTACATTGCCGCTGGAGGCAACCACGTCAGCCTTGAGGACCAGGTTGATATCCTGCGCGTCACTGTAACCACTGCCGTTGGAGCCGGAGGCATCAAGCGCAATCTGATCGTTGAACTGTCCCAGGTTTGAGGTGCCGAAGCTGACGCCAAGTCCCGTTTCGGTTCCTCCTGCGGCCAGGCCCGAAAATGCATTGAAACCGCTCAGACCGAAATCGTTGGCGCCATTCAGTGTAAAGGAGCCCCCCAGCAGGTCGGACAGGCCGGTCACGTTATTGAGCACTTCCAGAGAAGTATCAATTGTCCCCGTGCCCTGGGTAAGGGTTCCAAAATCGAGCGTGATCGTGTTGCCGTTGCGGGTCAGGCTTCCAGCGCCGCCTGTTTTGAGCATGTCGGCCACGGCGTAATTATCCACCTGACCAGTCAGCGCAACATTCTGGCTGGCCAGAGCCAGATCCGCCATGTCAGGGTTGGAACTCAGGAAGGTCAGTGTGGCATTGCCGTTGTATGCGCCGGCAACGCTGGTGTTCAGACCTGCGGTGAGCGTGCCGGCTGCATTGCTTGCACCTGCAGCCAGTCCGGCGCCGAGCGTACCGCCGGCGGTGAAGGGACCCGCTGTGCTGATGCTGCCTTTGAGGACATCATTGAGGCCGGCGATCGGGGCATTATTGGACACGGATATATTTTGCGCAGTGACGTTATCACCAACGTGTACGATACCGAAATTGACACCCAGGGTATTTACCAGGGCCACGGCCTGCTGGTACACCTTGCCGGTCAGTGTGATGAGCTGATTGCCAACGCTGGCAGTACCAAGACCATCGCTGGCGCCACCGACCGTGCCGGCAGTGACGTAGTTGAGGCTGACAGTGCCGCTCTTGACGCCGGCCGAAGTTGCATCCAGGCCGGCGTTCATGGCGCTGCCGTTGCTGCTGCCGGCCAGCAGGCCGGTGATGCTGCCGGTACCGCTGGCTGCGCCGGTCGATGAGCCGAAGCCGGCATTGAGATCTTCGCTATACGCACCGGCGACCTGGGTGTTGGTCACCGTTAAGGCCTGTGCCAGTGTGCCGCCGATCCGCACGCTGCCCAGATTCACGCTGGGCGAAGGCGAGGCTGATCCGATAGCAGCATTGTAGACAGCACCGGTGACCGAGACATTTTGCGAGGCCAGCGTGAGCTGGCAATTTGGCGCGCAACCCCCGATGTTGCTGGCATCGGAAACCAGGCTGATGGTTGCCGTGCCACTTTTGTTACCGGCGCTGCCGGTATTCATGCCAACCTGAAGACTGCTGCTGTCGGTCGCACCCGGATCGAGCTGGTTAAAGCTGCCGCTGGCGGTGATGAAGCCATTGCCGCTGATGCTGGCATTCAGGGCGGCCTGCGGCGCAGTCGTGGCTTGATTGGTGATGGAGACGGTACCTGTCGGCGAGGCCGCACCGACCCGTACATTGCCCAGATTAATCGGACTGTTGTTGATGATCGGAGCGGCTTGATTGACGACGTTGCCAGTCGTGGCGATTGTGCCACTGACGCCATAGCTGGTCGAACCGATTGCCAGTGTGCCCAGGCCATTATTGACGCCGCCCACTGCACCGGCGCTGACGAAGTTGACAGCGATATTGCCGGACACCGTGCCGGCGCTACTGGTATTGACACTGACTGTCATGCCGCTGTTATTGGTACTGCCTGCAGTCAGGCCGTTGATCTGTCCGGCGCCGCTGATGAGGTTGCTGCCGGTGCCACTTGCTGCGCCGAAGCTGGCGTTGAGGTCTTCGACGAATCCGGCCGGTCCGCTGGCACTGTTGGTGATGCTAAGTATCTGGCTGACGCTCTGGCCAACCTGGACCGTACCAAAATTCAGTGGGCTGCTGTTCAACGTGCCCGCTGCAAGCTGGTACACATTGCCAGTGACAGCGATTTTTTTCCCGCCCAGGCTCGTGGTGCCCAACCCGCTGGTGCCTGCGCCATCGGACACATAATTAAGTGCAACACCACCGGTAATTGCGCCGGCTGCCGATGTGTTCAGCGCTACGCTCATGGCAGAACTGTTACTGGCCTGGCCTGCCAGGAGATTGATCGTTCCGCCGTTATTGGTGGCGCTGCCGAGGTTGGAACCAAATGTCACATCCAGTCCTTCAGTAAAGCTGCCTGACGGTGCGGTATTGCTGACGGTCAAATTCTGGCTGTTGGTTCCACCGATGCGCTGGTTGGCAATGATAACGGGAGCCGGTGTCACGCTTGCTGCTGCAAGGTTATAGGCCGCCCCGCTAACCGACACGGTTTTGCCTGCCACGTTATCAAAGTTGGTCACCACATTGAAGTTTTGTCCGGCCAGTGAACCACCGGCGATCGGTGCAAAAGAATAAGTGATTGCCGATGAGCCGCCCAGCCCAAGCGGACCGTAATTCTGGGCAGTGATGCCAAGACCGGCAGTGGTAATCCCGGTCGTCTGTATGGCACCGCGGATCACCGGACCGCTCGTTCCGGTATTGTTGACATCGAACGTGCCATTGATGTTCGATCCCACATGCACGTTGCCGAAGGCCAGGGTCGGGGTTGGCGTGTTGCCGCCGGTAATGGCGCTACCGCTGACACTGATTCCAACGTTGCCGGCTGCCAGTATCTGGCCGCTGCCGGTAACATTGGCGTGATTGTTGAAACTGTTGCCGACACCAAAGTTGGCGTTCTGATAGTCGCTTGAGACGGTAATGTTGTTCGAGCCGAGATTGAGACTTCCGGCGGCGCTGCCATCATGGATCAATGTACCGGCGGTGCTGGAGGCCCCCAGTGTGAGCAGGCCGTCGCCGGCGATTTGCACGGTGCCGCTGGTTCCGGTGACGCCGGCAGCTAACGTCAGGTTGCCGCCGGTGGCCACGACCGAGCCGGTGTTGGCAACCACCGGAACGATTGTGCCGAAGCCTGTCACGGTGCCGCTGTTGGTCAGACTGGGTGCGGTAAAGGTGCCGCCGCCGAGTTGCAACATCCCGTGATTGGTGATCGCATTACCGGTGGTGTAGTCGCGTGCGGCCAATATGTGCAACGCCCCGCTGCTCTGGATTGTGGTCAGCGTCGAATCAATCGATTTATAGGTATTGCTCGACGTATCATACGACTGGATGACTGATCCGGCGCCGCTCAGAACAACATCTGCGGCCAGGTTGGTAATCTCGGTGTTTTGCGACAGGTAGATTGTTGACCCGCCAATCGCCTGATAACTGCCTCCGGTCAGCGTACCGCCGGAAAAGTTCGTCAGCGTCGTTGGCTGCATGTACAGCGTTGAACCATTGGAAACTGAAACCACGCCATTGTTGGTCAGGGTGTTTGGCGTAAGGTAGTTGCTTGCGCTGCCGTTGCTGAAGGCGATGCTGCCATTGTTGACGATGTTGCTTCCATAAATATATCCATAGGAACCGGAGCTGCCGTCGGCCAATACCTGCAGATTTGATCCCAAAGTCAGTGTGCCGGTTTGCGAATAGATAAAGCCAGGGCCAGATGTGCCACCCAGATGTACCGTGGCGTTATCCAGCGTTTGGGTACCGGTTGAATATAAATAAGCGCTGGAGCCGGTCACGTTGATCACGCCGGGACTGGTGCCGGCAGTATTGTTGACCGTCAGCCCGTTGCTGAAGTAGGCCGTTGCTGAATTGCCGGTGATATCCAGCGAGCCATTCAGTGTCACGCCATCCAGGGTGCCGCTGCTGGAATTCGCTGTAAACAGGTTGCTCGAGCCGCCCTGTATGGTGCCGCCATGAATCGTACCACCGGCCATGCTCAGACCTGCCAGAGCGCCGGTCTGGATATTGAGGGTCGCGCTGCTGTTGTTGAGATAGCCAAGCAGGCTTACCGTTCCGCCGGTGCGGTTGATGGTGCCGATGTCAGCCTGGGTAAAATACCCACCCAGATTCAACGCCGTGTCGGTAACGTTGATGCTGCCGGTATTGGTCCACTCATAGGTCGTGTTGGCACCCGGATTACTCTGATAGCCAACCCACAGGGCCGTCGCACCACCCGCGCCGTTCATGGTTACGGTACCGGCGTTGCTGAAGCTGGTTGCGTTAAGATAAACGCTGGAGCTGTCAGCACCGGTGATGGTGCCGGCTGTGCCGTTCGTAAAAGTGGGGCCGTTGGCATACAGTGTCGTGCCGCCGGCCACGGTGATGGCACCATTATTGGTAAACGTGGTCGGACTGATATAGTTCGCGCTGCCGTTACTGAAGGCGATGTTGCCGTTGTTGACGACGGTGCCGCCATAAATATATCCGTAAGAACCGGAGCTGCCGTCGGCCAATACCTGCAGATTTGATCCCAAAGTCAGTGTGCCGGTTTGCGAATAGATATAACCAGGGCCGGATGTGCCTCCCAGATGTACCGTGGCATTATCCAGCGTTTGCGTACCGGTGGAATACAGATAGGCGCTGGAGCCGGTGACGTTGATCACGCCGGGACCGGTGCCAGCGGTATTCTTGACCGTCAGCCCGTTGCTGAAGTAGGCCGTTGCTGAATTGCCGGTGATATCCAGCGAGCCATTCAGGGTCACACCGTCCAGAGTGCCGCTGCTGGAATTTGCTGTAAACAGGTTGCTTGAGCCGCCCTGAATGGTGCCGCCATGAATCGTGCCGCCGTTCATGCTCAGACCAGCCAGCGCGCCAGTCTGGACGTTCAGGGTCGCGCTGCTGTTGTTGAGGTAGCCAAGCAGGCTCACTGTTCCCCCGGTGCGGTTGATGGTGCCGATGTCAGCCTGGGTGAAATACCCACCCAGATTCAACGCCGTGTCGGTAACGTTGATGCTGCCAGTGTTGGTCCACTCGTAGGTCGTGTTGGCTCCCGGGTTACCCTGATAGCCTATCCACAGGGCCGTCGCACCGCCAGTGCCATTCATGGTTACGGTACCGGCGTTGGTCAGGCTCGTGGCGTTGAGATAAACGCTGGAGCCATCGGCACCGGTGATGGTTCCGGATGAACTGTTCATAAAAGTGGTGGCGCCGGCATACAGTGTTGTGCCGCCGGCCACGGAGATCGCGCCGTTGTTGGTAAAGGCGCTTGGCGTAATGTAGTTGTTTGCGCTGCCGTTGCTGAAGGCAATACTGCCGTTGTTGATGAAGGAGCCGCAGTAAAAATCTGCGTAAGAACTGGCGCTGCCGTCGGCCAATACATGCAGATTCGATCCCAGAGTCAGTGTGCCGGTTTGTGAATAGAGGTAGCCTGGACCGGATGTGCCACCCAGGTGTACCGTGGCATTATCCAGAGTTTGGGCGGTTGTAGAAAATAAATAAGCGCTGGAGCCGGTCACGTTGATCACGCCGGGACCGGTGCCAGCGGTATTGTTGACCGTCAGCCCGTTACTGAAGTAGGCCGTTGCTGAATTGCCGGTGATGTCCAGTGAGCCATTGAGGGTCACACCGTCGAGTGTGCCGGTGCTGGAATTGGCAGTAAACAGGTTGCTCGAACCACCCTGAATGGTGCCGCCATGAATGGTGCCGCCGGCCATGGTCAGAACCGCCAGCGGCCCGGTCTGGATATTCAGGGTCGCGCTGCTGTTGTCGAGGTAGCCAAGCAGACTTACCGTTCCGCCGGTGCGGTTGATGGTGCCGATGTCGGCCTGTGTGAAATATCCACCCAGATTCAACGCCGTGTCGGTAACGTTGATGGTGCCAGTGTTGGTCCACTCATAGGTCGTGTTGGCACCCGGATTACTCTGATAGCCAACCCACAGTGCCGTTGCGCCACCCGTACCGTTCATGGTTACGGTACCGGCGTTGGTCAAACTATTGGCTGTGAGATAAACGCTGGAGCCATCGGCACCGGTGATGGTTCCGGATGAACTGTTCGTAAAAGTGGTGGCGCCTGCATACAGTGTTGTGCCGCCGGCCACGGAGATGGCGCCGTTGTTGGTAAAGGCGCTTGGCGTAATGTAGTTGTTTGCGCTGCCGTTGCTGAAGGCAATGCTGCCATTATTGATGATGGTGGTGCCATAAAGATATCCGTAAGAACTGGAACTGCCATCGGCCAATACATGCAGATTCGATCCCAGAGTCAGTGTGCCGGATGCTGAATAGAGATAGGCTGGACCGGACGTGCCACCCAGGTGCACTGTGGCGTTATCCAGCGTTTGGGTACCGGTTGAATATAAATAAGCGCTGGAGCCGGTCACGTTGATCACGCCGGGACCGGTGCCGGCGGTATTCTTGACGGTCAGCCCGTTGCTGAAGTAGGCCGTTGCTGAATTGCCGGTGATATCCAGCGAGCCATTCAGTGTCACGCCATCCAGAGTGCCGCTGCTGGAATTTGCTGTAAACAGGTTGCTCGAGCCGCCCTGTATGGTGCCGCCATGAATCGTGCCACCGGCCATGGTCATACCCGCCAGAGCGCCGGTCTGGATATTGAGGGTCGCGCTGCTGTTGTCGAGATAGCCAAGCAGACTTACCGTTCCGCCGGTGCGGTTGATGGTGCCGATGTCGGCCTGGGTGAAATACCCACCCAGATTCAACGCCGTGTCGGTAACGTTGATGCTGCCGGTATTGGTCCACTCATAGGTCGAGTTGGCACCCGGATTACTCTGATAGCCAACCCACAGGGCCGTTGCGCCACCCGTGCCGTTCATGGTTACGGTACCGGCGTTGCTGAAGCTGGTTGCATTGAGATAAACGCTGGAGCCGTCGGCACCGGTGATGGTACCGGCTGTGCCGTTCGTAAAAGCACCGCCGACGGCATACAGTGTCGTGCCGCCGGCCACGGTGATGGCACCGTTGTTGGTAAAGGTGTTCGGATTAATGTAGTTATTTGCGCTGCCGTTGCTGAAGGCCATGCCGCCATTGTTGACGATGGTGCCGCCATAAATCTGCGCGTAAGAACCCGATCCATCGGCCATGACATGCAGATTCGATCCCAGAGTCAGTGTGCCGGATGCTGAATAGAGATAGCCTGGTCCGGATGTGCCACCCAGATGCACTGTGGCGCCGTCCAGTGTTTGGGTAGCGGTTGAATACAGAGAAGCGCTGGAACCGGTCACGTTGATCACGCCGGGGCCGCTGCCGGCGGTATTGTTGACCGTTAAGCCGTTGAAATAGACCGCCGCCGAATTGCCGGTGATATCCAGCGAACCGTTGAGCGTTACGCCATTGAGCGTGCCGCTGTAACCGGACCCTGCCAAGCTCATTGCCGAGGTACCGCCTGTGACCGCATAAGTTCCGCCGTTTAATGTTCCTGCCTGCATGACTACGCCGCCTGTCGTGGTCAGGGTGCTAGAGTTTTGCAGAGTCGCACTGGTGTCATTCAGGGTAAGGGTGCCGATGGTGACCGGAGCAGACAGGGTAATGGTGTAAGAGCCTGGCGCAGCGATGGTGGCGTCATAGGTATTGCCGCTGCCATCGTTCGGAGAGGTGTTGTTGCAGCTGGCCCAATCCACGGCCGTGTTCCAGCTGGCCGTCGCGCTGTTCCATGAACACAGGTAATTGGTCGCCGCCGCCGGGCCGGCATGCAACGCCAGCAGCGCTGCGACCGGTAACTGTGCGGCCAGAATTCTGGACAGGACGCTCAGGCGGGCTGCGAGAGCAATGGGATGCAGTTTTATCATGACGATCTCCGGCAGAGATGCACAGATCAAAGTTCAGCATCAAATTCGGCGCGTCAGATAATGCCCGGCACACGAAAATGCCTAGAACCTGGGGAATAATAAAAAAACGATTCCCGAGTCTCAGCATAAACCAGGCCAGCATGTAAAAAGAAAATGAAATCAATTACTTAGGGATTTCCCCAAGATTAACTTAAAGAAATGTGTCAATTTATCCGACATAAAAAATTGCCCGCCGCCAAGTCTGCGCTGGAGCGGAATTCGGATTTCAGGGCAAGGTATTGAGCATCTCAGCCAGCCGAACGCCCCCCTGCAGGATTCGCAACTCCATCACCGGCGCATACTTTTGCAGATAGGCTGACGGGACTTTGTGCGGAGGATAAAAGCCGGGTTTGATGACGATGGTGCAGGATTGTTCGGCCCACCGTGCTGCGCCGCCGTCCAGGGTAATGTCCTGCAGCTGATCAGCGTGGCGCGACAGGATAGTTTGCGCGAGCTGCTCGGGATTCAGATGGAACTGTTCCACCATGTCGTAATCCCACAGCGCATGCAGATTGGTTGGCTCACCCAGATATTGCACCTGATAGCGGTTGCCCCCTTTGTCGTAGCCAAAGCCGGCGTGCAGCGGTTGATGGACATCGCCGACCAGATGCACCAGAAATTTGAGCGCGAGCAGTTTTTCCGGGTCAGACGCACCGGAATGCAGGGTGGCATTCAGGCTGTCTATTTTGGCGACTACACATTCTCCGTCGGGACAGTCGCGCGCTGCCTGGTAGTGACAGGTGTGGCGCGGAAAATTGACGTAGTGCCAGCGCGTGTTTTCACTGCTGCGATGTTCGTCGGCCCAGCTGGTGATATTGATGAGCGTGCTGCCCGGTTCCTGCGCCAGCAGTCGGTCCACGACCTGTTTTGCTTCCGGCGTCAGTCTGGATTGCGCTATCCATGCAACCGTCTGATGTGCTGTGGCATCCCAGGCAAAGCAGGGCAGCGGAATCAGAAACGCAGTCAGAAAGATCATGAACAAGGATGTCAGCAATTTCATGGTGTGATACCTCCTGTTTCAGCTAAAACGTATTTTTCCATAAGCGAACTGCGGTAAATACACTGACTTCATCCGTTGGACCATCCAGTTTGTGGTTGTTCTGCAGCGTGTGAATAATGTCGGGTGAAGCGGAGCGTAAAAACGGATTGGTGGCCATTTCGGTGGCAAGCACACTGGGCACGGTGGCCACACCTTGGGCGCGTGCGGCGCTGACTTCCTGAAAGCGGCTTTGCAATACCGTGTTGTGCGGTTCAACTGCGACGGCAAAGCGCAGATTGGACAGGGTATATTCATGTGCACAATAAATGCGTGTGTCGGGCGGTAAAACGGCAATTTTTTTCAGGGAAGTCAGCATCTGGGCCGGTGTGCCCTCAAACAGTCGTCCGCAGCCGCCGGCAAACAGCGTGTCGCCACAAAACAGACTGGCCAGGGTTGGACAATAGTAGGCGATATGACCGCTGGTATGGCCGGGTACGGTCATGACGTGGAATTGCAGATCCAGTTCCGGTATGACAACCGTGTCGTTGTCTTTGCAGCCACGGGAAATGGTGGGGATGCGATTCTGGTCAGCCTGGGGACCGTACACCGGAATGCCGGGCGGGGCATTTTCCAGTAATTCGGCCACGCCGCCAATATGATCGGCATGATGGTGGGTGATCAGTACGGCACACAAAGTCAGATTGTGCTGATTTAAATAGGTTTGAACTGGTGCGGCGGCACCGGGATCAACGATAATGGCGTTTTGACTGTTGTGGATCAACCAGAGATAATTGTCGTCAAAGGCGGGAATTGGCTGAATTTGAACTGTTGTCATGATAGGAGCACAAAGCGCGCTATGCCGGAAAATAATAAGCAAAACTGTAACATAGACCTGGACGGCTGGCTCAAACAACCGTCCGGTATTTATGTGCACGCCTTTGAGCAGGCGGTGCTGGACCGGTTGACCGCGGATATTTTTGGCTATAACGCCGTGCAGATCGGTTTGCCACAGTTTGATTTTCTGGCGGCCTCACGCATGCCCAATAAATGGATTACCAACAACGTGGCGCAGGCGGGCGCGAAGTTTCCAGTTGCCATGCTGCACGATTTTGAAGAGATTCCGTTTGAATCACAAAGCCTGGATCTGGTGGTGCTGCCGCACGTGCTGGAATTTGCCGAGGAACCGCATCAGATTCTGCGCGAAGTCGAACGGGTGCTCATTCCTGAAGGGCGGCTCATTGTCTGCGGCTTCAACAAGGCCAGTCTGTGGGGGGCACGCCAGTTCATGGGTCGGTTTGCCGGGCAGTATTTTCTGCCGAAGAACGGGGATTTTATCAGTCAGCTGCGCCTGAAAGACTGGTTGAAACTGCTCAATATGGAAGTTGATGGCGGCCAGTTCGGGTGCTATGTGCCGCCGGTGAATAACCAGAAATGGCTGCAGCGCTTTCACTTTATGGAACCTGCCGGGCAGCGCTGGTGGCCGGTACTGGGTGCAGTGTATATCGTACAGGCAGTCAAACGTGTCAAGGGCATGCATCTGATCGGACCGGCCTGGAAAAAGAAAAAAGTCCGTGTCGCCAATGTCGTACCGGTGGCCAATCGTCATCATCACAATTCAACTTCATCCAATCAATAACAATCTATGGATCACATTCAGATATACACCGACGGGGCCTGCAAGGGTAATCCCGGTCCGGGCGGCTGGGGCGCACTGCTGGTGGCCGGCAGCAATGAAAAAGAATTATGCGGCGGCGAAGCCAATACCACCAACAATCGCATGGAACTCATGGCCGTGATTCAGGCGCTGTCGGCCTTGAAACGTCCCTGCCAGGTGATCATTCATACCGACAGCCAGTATGTGCTAAAGGGCATTACTGAATGGCTGGCCGGCTGGAAGGCCAAAGGCTGGAAAACCGCGTCCAGGGCGCCGGTTAAAAATGTCGACCTGTGGCAGGCACTGGATGCTGCCACGGTGCAGCACAAGATCGAATGGCGCTGGGTCAAGGGGCATTCGGGACATCATGGCAATGAACGTGCCGACCAGTTGGCCAATCGCGGCGCCGAACCGTTTCAGTAAGTCCATGACCGTCTTTTATGATGCCCTTGGCACCGCCCACCAGGCCATCGGCAATACCACACCGCGCATCGTCAGCCTGGTACCGTCGGTCACCGAATTGCTGTGTGAGCTGGGTTTGGCGCACTGTCTGGTTGGGCGTACCGGCTTTTGCATACACCCGCATGACATCGTTGCACACATTCCCAAGGTGGGCGGCACCAAGGATGTCAACATGGAAAAAGTTAAACATCTCGCGCCTACCCATCTGATCGTCAACGTTGATGAGAATGAAAAGCCGTGCGTCGAGCAGCTCGCGCGGTTCGTGCCGCATGTGATCGTGACGCATCCGCAAAAGCTCGATGACAATTTGGCGCTGTATGCACTGCTGGGAGGTATTTTTCAGGCGCAAGCCGCCTGCGACACGCTGATCAGACAATTCAATGCGGCCAGACAGACCCTGCTTCCGGCACGAAAATCGCAGCGCGTGCTCTACTGTATCTGGAAAGATCCGTGGATGACGGTGTCCGCATCCACCTATATTGCCGACATGCTGGCCCAGATCGGCTGGCAGGTCATGCATGACGGTGCGGTGCGCTATCCGGTGTTTGCCTGGTCAGATCAATTGGTCAACGACGTGGACCTGATTTTGCTGTCGAGTGAACCTTACCGTTTCACTGAACAGCATGTCGATGCGCTGGAGCAGCAATGCGGCAAGCCGGTCTTGCTGGTGGATGGCGAAATGCTGTCGTGGTACGGCAGTCGTGCGATCGCCGGCATCAACTATTTAAATGTGTTGAAGCAGACGCTGTAATGCAGTCGGAAACGGAAAGAATTGCGCTTGGCATGACAGCCAAAACCTTGCCGTCTGCTTTCTGTGCAGGCTCGGGCTGTCTGGGTGGAACCGGATCTGGTGGAGCTGCCCATCAGCCAATCATAAACACGGCCGCAGCAGCCACCAGACAATACCCGCCAAAGAAATGCCAGCGATCCTGTTCCAGCCAGCGTGACAGCCAGCGCAAGGCAACCAGCCCGGCCAGAAAACTGAAGAGCATGCCAAACAGACTTGGCAGCACCAGATGCATGAGCATGTCGCTGTGTGGAATGGCTGCAGCGGCAGAAGCCTTGTAGGCGCGCAGCGCTTCCTTGACGACCACTGCCGGCGTGAGTACCACTGCCAGAGCGAAACTGAATTCTTCCGCCTTGCGTCGCGCCACACCGGCCATGAGTCCGGTTGAAATGGTTGCGCCCGACCGCGAGAAACCGCGAAACGGCAGACACAGGCCCTGAACCGCACCGATCAGCATGGCTTTACCCATGGATAACTGACCATGCGGCTGTTCCCTGATGCGCGATGAAGCGATAATCAATACGCCGGCCGCAGCCAGCGCGCAGGCCATGAGCGTTGCATTGCCAAACAGATGTTCGATTTCAAATTCGGCCTGATTGGCCGCAAACACGTGTTTAATGAAATGCATCAGTCCAAATCCAACCAGACCGGTCAGCACCGTGGCCACGGCCAGAAAGCGCACGTTCACCCTGAATTCATTCATGGACGAAAAATAGGTGGTTTTCCAGGAACGCCAGAAATAGACGATGGCCGCGAACATGGTGCCGGTATGCAGCATGACCAGCAGTAACGTCATTTCCGGTGAAGTTGGGTCCAGACCCATGAATTTTTCCGCCACGATGACGTGGGCCGAACTGGACACCGGCAGCAGTTCAGCCAGACCCTGGATAATGGCGAGAATTAAAATTTGGACTAAATTCATGGTTCGATATGATGGATTAAGAAAGTTATAGCGTCACGTTGGCAGGTTCGGTCTTGACCGGTGTATCGGTTGTCACCGCTTCAGCGCCGTGCATCCAGTCAACCAGCGTGCCGGCAAAAAACCATAACACCAGTGCGAACAGACCGAGTACGCAGGACAGTCCGACAAATACGGTCAGCTCACCGGCCTGTTCGGCATAGGCGCCGATCAGACCGGCCAGTTTGTTGGCCGCGGCATTGATCAGAAACCACACGCCCATCATCAGGCTCGATACCCGCAGTGGCGCCAGTTTGGTCACCATCGACAGGCCGACCGGCGAGATGCACAGTTCACCCATGGTATGAAACAGATAAGCCAGGATCAGCCAGATCATGTTGGCCTTGCCGTGGGCCTGCTGGTCGAAGACGGCGGCGACCATAAACAAAAAACCCGTCCCGGTGAGCAGCAGGCCGAACACCATCTTGATTGGCGTCGGCATGGTTTTGCCGCGCTTTGACAGATTGGCCCACAGCATCGCAAAAAACGGTGCCAGCAAAATAATGAACAGGGCATTGGCAGACTGAAACCAGCCGGCCGGTATTTCAAAACCGTTCAGCATGCGGTCGGTTTTTTCGGAAGCATATAAATTCATCAGACCGCCAGCCTGTTCGAACGCAGCCCAGAACAGCATGACAAACACAAACAGCATGAAGATGACTTTCAGACGATCGCGTTCGTCGCTGGTAAATGGCACCTTGGCACCACCGGATTGTTCACGGGCTCTTTTTGCCGATGGTTCGCGACCGATGTCACCGATGTAGCGCTGCGACAGAAACAATTGCACCAGCGTTCCGGCGAGCATGCCGCAGCCGGCTGCAGCATAACCGTAACCCCAGCCGAAATGGGCGCTTTCACCCAGTGAGGAACACACCAGCGGCGCCAGAAATGCGCCCAGATTGATCCCCATGTAGAAAATGGAAAATGCGCTGTCGCGCCGTGCATCACCCGGGGCGTACAGTTCGCCGACCATGGTGGAGATATTGGCCTTGAATAAGCCGCTGCCGATAATGAGCAGGAACAGACCAAAATAAAATACATGCAGATCCTTGCCCACACCGGCGGCCAGTGCAAACTGACCGCTGGCCATGATCAGCGCACCGAAAATAACCGCGCGGCGCTGACCCAGATAATTATCGGCCAGCCAGCCGCCGACCAGTACGAACAGGTAACTCAGACCAGTGTACGTACCGTACAGTTCCAGCGCATCTTTACTCGACCAGCCGAATCCGGGATTGGCCGACTCGGTTGCAGCGACCATGGACAGTACGAGCAGGGCGCGCATACCGTAATAACTGAAGCGTTCCCACATTTCTGTGGCGAACAGCAAAAACAAACCTTTTGGATGACCGAGAAATTCCCCATCGACTTTATTAGCTAGCATATTTTCTCCGTTTGACCCGGCATATAAATCCTTTTGAAATCAATGTCCGGGTTGCTGTTTTGAATTGTGCGCGTACTGTATCATGCCGAAAGCGCACGTCAAAATTAAAAATGCCCCATCGCAAGAGATTTGCCAGGCTGCTGTTGCCGTATTAATTAAAATGCATTGGAAAATAACGACGCTGTGATAAAACAGGAATTACAGCTGTCATTTGATTAATCCAGACGAGCCCTCGCCATGAACCCAATTTTTAACCATCGACCCCTAGTCTGGCATCCAATTGGACGCCGGATCATCTGGGGCATTGCGGCTCTGGCTGTTCTGGCCATCATTGCCGCGCTGGCAGTGCCACCCTGGCTGAAATCGACACTGGAGCAACAGGTCTTTGCGCAGACCGGCAGGCAGTTCACCGTTCAGGGCGTGTCGTTCAATCCCCTCACACTCAGAGTCACGCTGTCCGGCCTGCAGTTACTGGAAGCCGATAATAAAACCCCGGCATTGAAAGCTGCCAGCCTGTCCCTGCGGGTCTCGTATGCCTCGCTGTTCCGGCTTGCGCCGGTCATTGGTGAAATTGTGCTGACCCGTCCGGCACTGCATGTGGTGCGCAGCAAAGACGCGGGCAGGGAGATCACCAATTTCAGTGATATTGTGCAGCGGCTTCAACACAAACCGTCAACCGGCGACCCGCTGCGCTTTTCGGTTTCCAATATCCAGTTGCAGGAGGGTGACATTGTGCTCGATGACAGAATCGCGGCCAAAACAATGCATATTGAAGCGCTCAGTCTGGGCGTGCCGTTTCTGTCGACCTTTGCCTCTGCCCAGGATGTCTTTGTGCAGCCCGCCCTGTCGGCCAGAGTGGATGGCAGCCTGATTGAACTCAAGGCCAGCAGCAAGCCGTTTTCACAAACCGAAGAAACCAGCCTGGCCATTGATATCGATCAGTTTCACCTCAACGAGCTCACGGCCTTCGCTCCGCTGCTGCTGCCGGTCAGCGTCAAATCGGCCATTCTGACGACGCGTTTGCATCTGACTTTCCATACTCAAAAAGAGCGGCAATACATCAGCCTGTCGGGTACGGCCGGGCTGGACGATGTTCTGCTGACCGAGCGCAGCGGTACACCACTGTATGCATCCAAAAAAATCGCGATCAATATTGCCGAAGCCGATCTGACAGCGCGCCGATTCGCGCTCAATGAACTGGCCGTGACCGAGCCGCAAATCTGGGTGGGCTTCGATCAGAAGAACGTGCTGAACTGGGCTGCGCTGCAGGGGGAAGAAAAAAAACCATCAGAGAGCAAACCGGCGGCGGATCCTGTCATGCTGGAACTCAACCAGTTCAACATCATCAACGGCACGGTGCACTGGCGTGATGCCGCCCACGCCAGACCGGCGCTGCAACTGGATTTCCCTGACATTGCGCTGGATGTAAAACAGTTATCGACTCATCCCACAGCCAAACCGGCCAGGATTGTTTTTTCGGCGGGAAAAGCGCAGCAACTGCATTTTGAAGGGGAGGTCATGGCTGCACAGGCGCAGGTATCCGGCCGGTTTGCCATGACCGACTTTGCGCTGCAGGATTATCAGCCGTATTTCAATGGCGTGACGGCCGCCCTGGTGCGCGGCAGGCTGGGTCTGCAAAGCACTCTGGAACTAAAGGACGGCAATGTCACCCTGCATGACCTGTCGGCCAGTCTGGAAGATCTGTCAGTGCAGACGGCGCATCAGGAAGATGGAAGCCTTGCGGCAAAAAAAATTGCGTTTGGCGGCGTGACGCTGGACAGTGCAGCCAGACAGGTGTCGGTTGATAAGATTCTGCTGGACCAGATCCGGGTTCAGGCGGCACGCGACGCCAAGGGTGAATTCAATCTGGTACACCTGTTGAAAACAGCGCCTGATGCACAACCGCCCTCTGAAAAGCCGCCAACAGCGCCCTGGCAGGCTGACATCAAACAGGTGGCACTGACTGGCAGCAGCATCGCTTTTTCTGACCGGTCGGTGCAGCCGGCGGTGGTGGTGAAGGCGGACGCCATTGAGGTGAAACTGGACAACCTGTCCAGCAACATGGCGCAGCCGGTCAAGGTTGCCTTGCGCGCCACACTCAACAAAACCGGCCAGTTCAATGTGACTGGGACGGCCACCGGGCAGACCGCGCAGCTCAGTCTGGATGTGCAGAATTTTGGCGTTGCTGCACTTGAACCTTACTTCACGCAATTTCTGAACGTGCAGATTTCCAGTGGCAGCATCAGTACCAGCTCGACCTTGAAATGGACCGCACCGGCGCAGATCAATTTTCAGGGTGGGGTGAAAGTGGCCAATCTGGTGACGATCGACAAAGTCAACGCGGCGGATTTTGTACGCTGGAAGATGCTGGATGTGTCCGGCATCAATGTGGCTATGGGCGGCAGTCAAAATGCCGTCACACTGGGAAAAATCAATCTGAATGATTTTTATGCGCGTGCCATTCTGTCGGAAAAAGGCAAGCTGAACCTGCAGGAAGTGCTGGTGCAGGCCGTCGCTGATGCGAAAGTGTCCGCCGGCGCCCCGGCGGCCGGCGTCCCGGCGGCCGGCGCCCCGGGGTCGGGCAGTGCAACCGCCGTCAAGACGCCAACCGTGATCAGCATCGGTGCAATCAATCTCGGTAACGGCACAGTCAATTACACCGATAATTTCATCAAGCCGCATTATTCGATGCGCATGACGGGGGTAACAGGCAGTATCGGTGCAATGCGTTCCGATCAGGCGCTCTCGGCAGCGATCAATCTGAACGGCAAGGTGGATGACGAAGCACCGCTGGCGATTTCCGGCAGTCTCAATCCACTGTTTTCTCCATTGCTGCTTGATATCAAGCTTACGGCCAGCGATATCGATTTGCCGCGCCTGACCACGTATGCACTGAAGTATGCCGGCTATCCGATAGTCAAAGGCGAACTGTCGATGGACGTTGAGTATCACATCAAGGATAACCAGCTCCAGGCCAACAATTCCCTGGTGATCGATCAGCTCACTTTCGGTGACCGGGTGGACGGCCCGAACGCGACGCATTTGCCGGTACCGTTTCTGATTTCGCTGCTGACTGATTCGGACGGCAAAATCAATCTGAATCTGCCCATCTCGGGCAGCATTAACGACCCGCAGTTTTCTATTGGCGGACTGATTGGGCGGGTGTTCCTGGACATGGTTGAAAAGGTTGTAGTGTCACCCTTTGCGTTGCTGGCGCATTCGTTCGGCAACACCAGTGGTGGCGACGAGCTGGCCTACATCGAATTTGACCCTGGCTCGGCCGAGCTGACGCAAGCCAGCAAAACCAAGCTGGACAGTATCGGCCAGGCGCTGGCAAAACGACCGGCCCTGCAACTCGACATCACCGGCCGTGCGGATATGACGGCGGATGCCGATGGAATCCGGCATCGCAGGCTGGAGCACCTGATCAGACGCAGTATCAATCCCGATGATCAAAGCGTTGACAGTGTCATTTCAGACGCACAGCGCGCCCATGCCGTTGAGAAGGTTTACTCGGACGGCAAATTTACCAAGCCGCGCAATGCCATCGGCATTGCCAAAACCCTGCCGCAGGCGGACATGGAAAAGCTGATCATCACCAACACGCCGGTCACTGATGACGATATCAGTACGTTGGCATTGCGGCGCGAATCGGTGGTGCACGTTTATTTAACCGACGTTTGCCATGTTGCCCCGGGACGCCTGTATTCGATAGCGCCGCGCCTGTCGGGCGAAGGTATTACCGACAAGGGGGCAATTTCCCGGGTCGATCTCGATCTCAAAATGTAAAGGAAACGATGACTATTATCAGAAAAGCCGAAATCAGCGATGCACCCAACCTTGCGCAACTGCAGGAACGCACTTTCTGCGACACCTTCGCCGCAGACAATGATCCCGCCGATATGGCGCTGCACTGCCAGCAAAGTTACAGCGCTGCGCTGCAGGAACAGGAAATCAGAAATCCGCAACTCATTACGCTGGTTGGAGTAGAGCAGCGGCAATTGCAGGGTTTTGCACAGGTCCGGCGCGGCCCGGCACCGTCGTGCGTGGATGCGGATCAGCCAGCCGAAATTCTGCGTCTGTATATTGATAAGCAGTGGCATGGCAAGGGCGTCGCGCAGCAGTTGATGGAACAGTCACTGGAACAGGGCAGATTGCTCGGGGCTGCGCAGATCTGGCTGGGCGTATGGGAACGAAATCCGCGCGCCATCAGTTTTTACAAAAAATACGGCTTTGTCGAAGTGGGTGAACATGTGTTCATGGTGGGCAGTGATGCGCAGCGGGATGTAATTATGACGCGCTCGCTGTAATACTGACATCGATAAAAAAATTGCACCACAGCAAAGCAGTGTCAATTTTTTGCAGGCAGGCGCGCCAGATAATTGCGCAATATCCCGCTGGAATACTGACTGGCTATGCTTTTCAGAAACTGGTCGAAGTCGACATGCGCCGTGTCTTCGGCCCGGTCCGAGATGGTGCGGATGATGGCACAGGGTACGTCATGGTCGTAACAGATCTGTGCCACGGCAGCACCTTCCATTTCGACGGCACAGGCCTGCGGCAATTCGTCACGCAATGTTGCTGCAGTCTGCTTCGAACCGATAAACTGATCGCCGCTGACGATCATGCCGACATGGGCCTGCGGCCGTTCCAGACCGAACCGCTCCATGTCTTGCGCTGAAATTCTGTTACTGATGTGATGCTCAAAAAAATCCTGACAGGCCGCCTGTAACTGTGCCACCAGTGTTGCCGATACCCGGAATTCAGTCATGCCGGTGAGTGGCACTTCGTAGCGGGGAAACAGCGGGCGGGCATCCATATCGTGATGTACCAGCCGGTCGGCAATCACCACGTCGCCAACCCGCACATGCCCGGCCAGTCCGCCGGCCAGTCCGGCAAATACGATATGACTGACGCCGAACTGCTGTATCAGTGTTGCGGCGGTACCGGCCGCAGCGACTTTGCCGATGCCGGCCAGCACCACCACGCAGTCATGCCCATCGAGTTGACCCACATAGAAATCGCGTCTGCCGATGTGCCGGATTTCAGACTGCCCATGGTGCGCCATGAAACCGATCAGTTCGGCAATTTCATCGTGCAGTGCGGCCATTATTCCGATAGTCATGGTCCCGGTCGCCTTCGGTTAATTGGTCAGGGAGTGCAGGGCGATGCGGTTGCCTTCGCTGTCAATGAGAATGGCGCGAAAACCATGTGGCCCGATTGGATGGATGTCCTGCACAATCTGGCCACCGCTACCGGTTGCCGCCATTACGGCCTGGCGGATTCTTCCATTGGCATTCAGATAGATCAGAGGACCGGTTCTGGACGGGGCATTATCCTCGCTGCTGTACAGACAACCGGAAACGGCACTGTCAGCCTGGGGCAGCAGGCCAAAGACGAAACCTTCACCGCCAGTTTTGCTGACCGGATTGCCCAGCACGCTGGAATAAAAATGGATTGCGCGATCGAGATCGGCCACGGGAATATCTACCCAGACAAATTGATTACTCATTTGAATGCTCCAGAAGTGGTGGGTTGGGAAGCGAATGGATTGCCGTCATTACCTGTGCAACACTGATTTCATCCACCCAGGCCTTGCGGGTGGCGGTTTTAATAATTGTCGAGATTGCCGCGTTCACGGGAGTCCATTCTGGCGAGGTCTGACGCATCAGGGCAATGACCGGAACATGAACTGCATTGGCCAGATGCATGATCGCCGTTTCGACTGAAATGATCAGATCGCACATGCCCAGTATCGCCGGCAACTGGTAAAAATGGTCATTGGCGCAAAATGGTTGTATGTGTTGATCCTGTTCGCTGGCAAATCGGGCCTGTGCTTGCCCAAGGGCTTCGGGAATCACATTGACGATGAAATTGGCATTGTGCCACCGGTCAGTTTTCTGCATGGCCTTCGCCAGTTCCACTACGCGCTCGAGGTCCCAGCTGCGTTCCGGTGATTTGGAAAATCCATTCAAAAATACCGTTGGATTGTCGGTGCTGAAGTTCCAGCTGACAAACTGCTGCCTGGCATACTCGAGCCATTGGCTCGGCGTGTTGACATACGGGAGTCTCTCGGTTTCCGACATGGTCAGGTTGAACAGTTGCGAAAACCAGCCGGCGTAAATCGCGCTGATATGTTGGACCTGCTCGGCACCCGACTGATGGGCGCGCGTGATTTTGTAGGCGGGGATATGCGCATTGAGCTTGCGATAGATTAAGTGTTTTCGGATGTCGAGCAGGCGTACGCGTTTTTTCTGGCCGACGATAAAACCATTCGGGCTGAGCTCGCGCATCAGATTGACGTAGTCATGCCGATGCAATACGGCGAAAGACACCACGATCGGGTAGTCTTCAGAACGCGCCTGGGCGATCGATGCTTTGAACAGTTCCGGGCTGTAGGTCTGGGTGTAGACCTTTTCAAACAGCCCGCAGTCGGTGACCCAGTCATACAGCGCATACTTTTTCAGATGCGGCCATTTGCTGCTGTCGGGTGTGCGGCGCAGTTCGTCGACCCACAGATGCATTTTAATATCCGGATAGGCTGCCTGAAATGCCCGAAAGCAGTTTTGCATGTAGGTGAAGTCACCCAGTGCCAGATGGGCGACAAACAGAATTTTTCTGGAACTCTGCAACAGCAGAGGCGGAACTAATTGTGCGTTCATGGCTGACCCGGGTAATGACAGTGTTGAAGATGGATTATTTCAGGCGACTGGGCCGTGCTGCAAGATATTTCCAGAACCATTTCAGACTCTGGCCATATTGCCCGCGTCTGAACAGGAAACGCGAATGCATGCGCATTTCCTTGTAATTCTGCGGGACTTCATCCATGGGCATGTCAGACCACGGTGACATGGCGTGGTATTTGGCAAACAGCATTCTGGAGTCATGCATGCACCAGTTTGCCCAGGGCTTGACTGCGCCGGCAAAATGGATGAATACGGCATCGCCCACGTCGTGCATGGTGCGTCGGTCATTTTCCAGATCGCCGATCAGTCCGTACAGATAGTTGTAGCGTTTGGGGATATAAGTGGCGCGGCCATCGAGCGCCACGTTGAGTGCATCCTGATCCGGGAAGCGGAAGTCGGGGCCTGCATTGAGCATCGCGTCTATCGTGGCTTCGGTCATATTCTGGGCCAGCCACTCGGAAATATTCATGTACAGCACACCAGAATTGAAGTATTTCACTTCGGACAGTTTCAGCGCGGCGGCCCTGCGTATCGTTGTGGCTTCGGCATCAGCGACGACGCAGGCAATCTTTCCCTCCATATTCATCGCCATCAATTCATCGAGCTTGCCGACACATAAAATATCGGCATCCAGATACAGTACCCGGTCGGTGTAGTTTTTCAGTGTTTCAGGAATCGCCAGACGGGTGAAGATGGCTGGAGAATAGTAGGTCGATTCGATGAAGTGCGCGAATTTGCTGAATTGACCCGGATCCACCAGATGGATATGGGTTTGTACCGGATACCGTTGCTCCAGCTGCTGCAGGCGTTGGCGATGTTGTTCCGATACCTGGAAGGTAAGGACGTGAAAAGTGAAGTGTACGCCCGGGTTGTTGTCGAGTATCGACAGTATGGTTGCACCCATGCTGCGGAAATAGTGGTTATCGACGCAAAAGGCAATGTGAAATGACGGTGTTGTCATTGGTGGGGTTGAATTCATTGGCATTCCTGGCTGGGGGGCAGCGCATCGATTACCTGCGCAACGGTAATCGCCTTGACCCATTGACTGCGATGGGCGGTGGTAATGACCTTGCTGTTGGCGCTGTCGATGGGGACCCATTCCGGATTTTTTTGACGCATGAGCGCAATCACCGGAACATGGACCGCGTTGGCCAGATGCATGACAGCGGTTTCTACGGAAATAATCAGGTCGCAGCGTTTGAGAATCGCGGGCAGCTGGAAAAAATTCTGATCTGCGCTGAACAGATGCGTATCTTCCAGATGGTAAGCATCCAGTATTTTTTTTGTGGCCGCCATTTCCTGTGGAACGGCATTGATGATGAACCTGGTATGTTGCCATTGAGGCTGTTTGCGCATGGCGATAATCAATTCGGCAGCACTGTCGAGCCCCCAGCAGCGTTTGTGGGTTTTGGCAAACGTATTGATGAAGACCGCCTTGCCCGTGCTGCCGTGCTGCCATTGCGATAATTGCTGATCGGCCCAGTCTGACCATTGCTGCGGGATCTCGACAAAGGGAAAGCGCGCTGCGCTGTCCAGTTCCAGTGCGGCCAGTTGACGGAACCAGTCGGCATACACTTCGGTGATGTGGTAACCAGCCGGGCCGGGCGTGAAAGGCGCGAAACTGGCGTCGAGTTTCCTGTAGTCGGCGCGCTGCCATGGCGCATACCAGGGCGTTTTCTTTTTGATTCCGATAACCAGACCGTTCGGTGCAATCTCGCGTGCCAGTGATGCGTACTGGTTCGGGCGCAGAGTGGCGATGGAGACGACCAGCGGGTAATTTTCCTGTTGCGCCTGACGGATCGATTCCTCGCGCAATGCCGGACTGTAGGTCTGCCGGTAAATTTTTCTCAAGCATGCACAGTTTTCAGTCCAGTCGTACAGCGCATATTTTTTCAGAAATTCCCATTTTTCCGGATCCGCCGTGCAGCGCACTTCATCAATCCATAAATCGATTTTGATCTGCGGATTGGCTCGTCCAAAGGCCTGGAAGAAATTTTGCAGATAAGTGAAGTCGCCAATCGCCAGATGCGCGATAAACAGCATTTTTTCGGCTTTGTTCAGTAACGTTTGCGGTATGAGCGTCATGGCTTTCCTGTTATCTGTCTGACTGCGTTTGCTTTTGCTCTTGCTCTTGCTGCAACTGTTTTTTTCTTGAAATGATAAAGGCGAAGAACAGTGCGCATGAAACACAATAGAAAACTTCAGCCTCTTTGTATTTAAAAAGGACATCCACCAGACCGAAAATCATGAATCCGGCGCAGACACAAAACCCCATTGCCGCCGCTGCCCGGGTTTGCCTGTCCAGGTCGAGCAGGCTTTTGGCGAAGTAATAACCAGGTACCAGATAAGTCAGCAGAATGGCGATCAGGCCGGGGATCCCCATCGTAGCGGTACTGTACAGAATTTCGTTGTGGGTGTGGGCGCCGTTGTAATAGGTCGGCAATACCCCTCGATCCACCATGTCATGCATTGCGGCCTTGTAATGCTCGCCAGAACCCACGCCGATCAGCGGATGTTCCCTGATCATGACCAACGCGGCTTTCCACAATTGAAGACGGCCACCGATCGAGCTCTGGGCATTTTTATTCACCGCAAAGACCTGAATATCCTGCTCTGCCTGCTGCATGCGGTTCCTGGCCAGATCGGTATTGAAAAACAGTATTCCGCACAGGGCTATGCCGATCAGGAGCAGCGCGATATTTTTTATCTTCAGCGCATTGTTTACAAACGTCAGGTAGGCCATGACGATGAAGAGCGGGAGCGCTGCCCACACGCCGCGCGTCTGGCAAATGTAGATCAGGTACAGTCCACAGAATCCGCCCATCAGGTGAAGGAAGACGGACCACTTGCCGGGGCGTTCGTGCCATGCCAGCGACAGTACCGAAAATACCCCGAGCAGACTTGACAGTGCCACATACCAGTTTTCAATAATTGGTCTGATTGGTTGATTCACATCCAGCTCAGTAAAGTAGATCTGGATTGCGCACAACAGGATCCCGACCACCCATGCCCATTGCAGGTGACGTAACTGGTTCAGTGGCAGGTTCAGCATTACCCATAACAGCACGACAAAAATGGACAGTCTGGCAATGGGGTTGTATGGTGACAGGTCCAGATAACCATGGCCGATCTGCGACAGAATCAGCGCCACCAGCATGGACGCCATCGCCCAGTGCAACAGCTTGAATGATTGATAGACTTCGCGCAATGGAACGCTCTGAGCGCGCCGTGTGACCAGTCTGAACAGTGCGACAATGACCAGCAAAAAGAAACTCAGATTGAGCACGTGCAATGAAAGACCTGCACCAAACAGTGCGCACAGAATTGGCAGGACGACGATATTTTTTTGTTCAGGCCAATTTGAATTGAATTTCATCGGAAGGTTTAGGAGGTGCATTGGTGTATTGGCACGAGATTATAACCATGAACCAACCCTCTGTCATGAAAAGATCACCCGCAAACGCGGGACTTTGGGTGTTCGTTGATGCGATATGACGGACAATGGAATCAATTTGTCGCGCTGGCCCGATGCCCCGCGAGCCTTTCTGGCACATCAGGCCAGTGTATTGATGACATTGCCCAGCGTGGCTGTTGTCGAGTTGGTCGCTGATATTGTGTTATTGGCACTGCCTGACGTGTCGGTGCCGGCAGTGGAATTGTTTTGCGAATTGGATCGCGCCTGCAGTGCCGTGATTTGCGCCTGCAGTGCATTGACCTGTTGTGTGAGCGCCTTCTGGGTCTGCACACATTGTGTTTTGACTAACTGCTGTTGCAGCACCGCCATCTGTTGTTGCAACGCGGTGATTTGCGCGCTCACAGATTGGCCGCCACCGGCGCTGTTGCTCAGCCCGGCACTGGCAGTACTGCTCCCAAGTGCGGCAACCATTTTTTCCTCCAATAATCTGTGTCTGTCCCTGTTATCGGCAGGATTGTGAAAAAAAACAGGGCTGCAGCGGCATCAATTTCATTTATTTAATTGGATGCGTCCCCCTCGTTTTCTTGTTTCGCTTAACACCTTGCGCCAGGCGGGCAATTGCTCTTCAAAATTATCGAATTTCATAAAGCCTTTGATATTTTTTTTGAGCAGCAGCAGCGCCAGGCCCTTTACATCATTCGATCGGCCGTAAAAATCGACCAGTTCACCAAAAATGATCACAAATAATCCTTTTGCTTCGTCCGATTGATTGAACGAAACGATGGGATCCATCAGCGCTTTGAGTGCATTCTTGTAATACGCGGTTGCGCCAGAGACCAGTCGCTCGCGGGATACCGCGTGACCGGCAGGGCGCTGATGCATCAGCGAGGGAAAGCGACCGTTTTGCACATTGCGTAGTAACGGGTCAAGAGCCTGATCGAATTTAACCAGGTAACAGGCTTGTTCGCGTTGCTCTGTGCTCATCTCTTCAAAATGGACGCTTTGAATCCAGGCGAGTTTTGCTGCTGAACCATAGATCCGTGCAAAGCAGCAGAAATACTTGATCGCAGAGCCGCGGTCATATTCCATGCGATCAAAGACCGAAATACAGTACTCAATAGCAGCGTTAATTTTTTGCATGACCGTCAGGCGCTCTGTATGAACACACAAATCGGCCCGAATCTGCTCGTAGTGAAATTGTGCCGTACCGATGTAGGTCAAATGCCTGCCCAGACCGTCGAGTTCGGCCTGCAGATTGATCTCTTTGAGCTTCGCATATTCGGCCCGGTCATAGCAGTGGTCGTTTACGGCAAACAAGAGATTTGCATATAAATCCCAGTCTTGGGGATATTTGAGACACAGTGGTTTTGTGAACGAAAATAATGTCAGGATATGCACTGTGTTGTCCGACTGCTCTAAACTGCACCATTGAATCAAGCGCGTCACGATGGAAATCGCTTCGCGTTTTTGGTTCAACCTGCAAAAACTTTGTAGTGCTTTGAGGCCTGACTCAATGGCTTTCGGGATGTGGTCCGCGTTAAACTCCTTCTCTGCCTGGGTCACCCAGACATGCGCCGACTTGCGCGCCAGACGTTTCAACCTGCTTCCTTCTTTTTCGAATCGGGGATCGAAATTTTTTAATGCGTCGCACCAGTATTGAAGACTCAGGTAGCGCACTTCCTCCGTTTGTTGGTGTTTGTCAACCACCCAGTGGCGGCCTTCGCATTCCAGGTCGAATTGATTTTCGAGTTCGGAATAGGGAAAAAAATTCATCATCATACGCAATTCATCCCGGCGTTGTTTGGCCGCAGCCGGGTCATGGTTGGCAATTTTCCTGAATACTTCCAGGCGGTCACTGGTATGGAGTCCTGCTTTGAACACCTGCCTGAGCAGATGGCGACTGTGATGTTCAATCAGGTCATTTTGGAGTCGTTCAAAACCTGGCTCTCTGGATTTGAATATGGCTTCAATATCGTTGAAGACGGTTCGGTTGTGCTCGTTTTTAGCCAGCGAGCGAGTGCAGTCGAACTCGAGAGGAATAAAACTCGATTCTGCTGCATAGGCTGCAACCACACGGGTCAAATCCTTGGGAAGATAAAATGGTTCAAGCACCCGATCCAGTTCCTCGTCGCGATAGCGCTGGCGCGTTTTCAACAGGGCGTCGCAATTCAGGAACGATAACGCTTTTTGTAAAGGGTGGACTGAAGTCGCCTGTGCCGGTGTCTGTATCCGTATCTGTATCTTTGCCGGTGTCTTTGGCTGTGTTTGCTTACTGCGTTTGGAAACGGGCGGGGACTCGGGCATGAGCTGCGCCAATTTCCTGATTCGGTCGGATCGTCGTGCGCCAGTGTCCGAACTTGATGAACTGCTGGAACTCGATGCACTGCTGGAACTCGATGTGCTTCGCGATGCCATGTATTCAGGCAGCGCCTGTGCCAGCCAGCCGAGTACGGCCGGGTCGTTCAGGAAAGTCTCCAAATCGGCCTGTTGGAGTCGATCCAGATGGATGGGCGACAGGGACAGCGGCCTTGACGATGCCAGGCTGAGCAGGGCGGACAGCGGTGCCATGGGCTCCAGGTCCAAATTGACGGGCGTGGATGCGATTTCGGAAACAGGTATTGTGCCAGAGCTCAAGCTGGAGCTGGAGCTGGAGCTCGAGGATGATGCAGTGTTGAATTGAAAGGGAAGCATGGTGGTTTGGCCTCAAATGATGGATATTCAAAATCAGGATGATCTGGTGGTCAGTCCGGTTGAAATGTTTCGATTGAAGGTACACAGGGCGTAGGCTGGGATGCTTCGTAGGCTGGGATGCTTCGTAGGCTGGGATGGAATCCCAGCATCAACGGTTGAAATGCTGGGATTGCATCC
>Ga0316222_1000253_pt1 | contig 85805 bp, 70 predicted proteins | sample TBH18011metaG_FD_206008 | JGI IMG/M metagenome (GOLD analysis project Ga0316222, IMG submission 206008) | Freshwater microbial communities from Trout Bog Lake, Wisconsin, USA - TBH18011 | ecosystem: Environmental > Aquatic > Freshwater > Lake > Hypolimnion/Profundal zone | place: USA: Wisconsin...
AGACAGTAAATTGCGTGGTTGTGATTTAGTTGATCTTCGGGTGCGAGATATTTCCCACGGCAATCAAATCATGTCCAGAGCCATGGTCATGCAGCGAAAAACTCAACGACCAGTCCAGTTTGAGTTAACGGAGCAAACCCGCGAAGCAGTTGCATTGTGGATTGCAAAAGCGAACTTGAGCTCTGAACAGTACCTTTTCCCAAGTCGGCAGAAGGAATCTCCTCATATCACCACGAGGCAATATGCCCGAATAGTGCATCGATGGGTTCAGTCAATCGGCTTGGATCCTTCGAGTTATGGAACGCACACGATGCGCCGGACCAAGGCAACTTTGATCTATCGTCAAACTAAAAACCTACGCGCTATTCAACTGCTGCTCGGACATTCAAAACTTGAGTCTACGATAAGATACCTGGGAATTGAGGTTGATGACGCCTTGGAAATTGCTGAGCAGACTGAAATTTAACAGATTGGAAAAGTGCGACTGACTAAACGTCAGTCGTACTTTGATTGGGTACCCATTAAGTCAACGAATTTCTCTCCAACTCGTTACTAATGAATGTTTCAAAGTTTCGGTGAATATCAATATATGTGTAGTCATTACGTGTCGGTCAAAGATCAACAAGCACTAAAATCTCATTTCAATGTTACCCATATTCCTGAAGGCGGAAAATTGGATTTGTGGCCTGGCTACATGGGTTCATTTGTTCGACTTAATGACACTGCTGAATCAAGTGAAATCTTGATTGGTTCATTCGGCTTGATACCTCATTGGGCAACTGATACGAAAATAGCTCGTAATACATACAATGCGCGTTCTGAAACAGTCGCTCAAAAACCAAGCTTCCGTGATGCCTGGAAGGCGGGCCAGAAATGCATCATTCCGGCCGAAGCAATCTTTGAACCTGACTGGAGATCAGGTAAAGCGGTTCCGGCAAAAATTAGCCGAACTGATGGCAAGCCACTTGGTATTGCAGGGTTATGGTCGGTTTGGAAATCGCCGAAAGGAGATTTGATTCACAGTTACACGATGCTGACAATCAATGCTGACTCTCATTCACTTATGAATAAATTTCACAAACCTGCTGATGAAAAGAGAATGGTCGTCATTCTTCATGATGATCAATATGCTCAATGGTTAAATGCGCCAACTCAGGAATATGGAAATTTCCTGAAAGAATATCCAGCAGAATTGTTGAATGCTACTTCCAAACAAAACTCACTGGTCTAATTGTTTGTTCTTAGTTCCTTGTACTTCTATGTCTGCGGCATACTAAATGCGGACTTTGTATGGTAAATTTGACGGTAGCTGAATGCCGGCTATGGAGAAATCTTGCGGGAGCTCACATTCGGCCACAAGCAGCCGGACGCCTGTGTCCGCTATCCTGCAGGGAGATACGGGCGCAAAAGTTAGTCATTTCGAGAAAACCCTCTCTCGATCAATAAATAAAAGAACGATCGTTCTTCCTTCGTGTCAAACCTCGACACAAGGCACATGCCACCCCCGGCGTGTTTGCCGCACCACCATGATGCCGCCGCTCGGGCTACGCGCCCAAAACCCCGTCTTTGCATGGCAGTTGTGCATCAAGACAGGAATGGCATTGCTCGATGGTTGCCGCAGCCAAACGTACCGCGCCCAGCACACAGTGCTATCAGCGCCGCCGTCCCGAACAGACGCTTTGGTATCGCACGGTTCAGTCTCACTTCGAAACCTGGCTGTCACTCTCGACCGGGGAATTCAATGAATCGCCGCCCGCCCATGTCGAGAGTGCCTTTCGCCGCTATCTCGAATGCGGCATCCTGGCGCACGGCTTTGCCCGCGCCCACTGTGACGAGTGCGGACACGATTTTCTGATCGCATTTTCTTGCAAAGGGCGCGGAGTGTGCCCTTCCTGCAACACGCGGCGCATGGTCGAAACCGCCGCGCATCTGACCGATCACGTCTTTCCCAGATTGCCGGTACGTCAGTGGGTGCTCTCGGTGCCCAAGCGCCTGCGCTATTTTCTGCAACGTGATGTAGCCTTGCAAGGTGCCGTGCTGCGCATTTTTCTGCGCGAGGTGGAGCGGTGTTTGCGCGAACACAGCCCCGGTTGCGGCACCCAAGCCCGCATTGGGGCGGTCGCCTTTATCCACCGCTTCGGTTCGTCCCTTAACGAGCACGTTCACTTTCACTGCTGCATCGTCGATGGGACATTCGAGCCAGCCGCCAATGCTGACGAAGGGGCGGGGGTGGATTTTCATGCAGCGACCGGGCTTGATGCGGCCACGATTGCCGAAGTGCAAGCACGGGTGCGTCGGCGGGTTCTTGCTACCTTCGTCCGTCGCGGCCTGATCGACAAGGCAGATGCTGAGGTGATGGGCAGTTGGGTACATGGAGGCGGGTTTTCGGTGGATGCCTCCGTATGCATCAACGAGAAAGATCGGGCTGGGCTGGAGCGTCTGCTGCGCTACTGCGCGCGTCCGCCCTTCGCGCTGGAACACCTGCAGCAACTGGATGCAGACCATCTGGTCTACCACAGCGCCAAACCCGGCCTTGACGGTTCAAGCGATCTGGTGCTCACGCCGCTGGAATTGATCGGCAAAATTGCAGCGCTGGTGCCGCCACCGCGCGCCCATCGCCATCGCTACTTCGGTGTTCTGGCTCCCAACTCGCCGCTGCGCGCGGCAGTCATTGCACTGGCACCGGTAGCGGTGATCGCGCCGTCTTTGCCGCTCGCGGATTCAGCCGGAACAGAGGAAAAACCTCGCCGCGCTGTGTCGCACTATCTGTGGGCGATGCTGCTGGCGCGCATTTATGAAGCCTTCCCGCTGAGTTGTCCGATCTGTCACGCCAAGATGAGGATTATCGCCTTCATCACCGAGGCGAGTGACGTGCGGAAAATTCTCGATCATATCGGCGAATCGAACCAACCGCCGAGAATCGCCCCGGCGCGTGGGCCACCTCTGTGGGAGTTGGCAGAGGCTTCCGCGCTGGCAGGTAACGATCCCGAATGGGATAGGTCAGCCCAACCTGCACCGAAAATCGAGTTCGATCAGCGCGTCGCTTGGTGAAAAGAAATTTTCGCCTCGCTTTGAGAAGGTCTGTGCGTCTGGTTCAGGGTGGGGCGGTTTTGGGATGATGTCGCGGCAAACTTGCGTGCAGGCGGAACGAAATTCAGATTTTCTCGGGAATTTGACGGGAAAAATTGGTATTGACGGAGGGGGCATGGTCGAGGATACTTCGGAAAGTGCGGTTGAATTTCCTATCCTTGATAGTATTGTTGCAGCAGATCTTGGCGATGCCTGGCTTGAATGTCCTTTTGATCTGGCTGGGGCGCACAAAGAGATTACAGATTTTTATTCAAAAGTTCATTGCGCTAATACTATTCCATTATCAGTGGGGGGTGATCATTCGGTTTCCCTTCCAATATTGCGTGCTATCGCCAGAGATGGCCCAGTAGGGATGGTTCACATCGATGCCCATTGCGACACGGGCGATGACTACTTGGGCTCACGTTTTCATCATGGTGCTTCGTTCAGGAGAGCAGTTGAAGAAGGTTTGCTGGATCCCAAAAGAGTGATCCAAATTGGTATTCGCGGCTCTTTGAACCATGCTGAGATGTGGAAATTTAGCCATGATACGGGCATGCGAGTTGTTTACATGGAAGAGCTCAATGACAGAGGATGGCGATGGGCGGCTGAGGAGGCGCGAAGGGTTGTGGGTACAGGGCACGCATATCTCTCTTTTGATGTTGACTCACTCGATCCTGCTTTTGCACCCGGTACGGGAACACCGGAGTCTGGCGGGATGAACATGATTGAAGCGCAGCGATTGATTCGGGAATTGGGTGGACTTGATTTTATCGGCGGTGATGTTGTCGAAGTTTCACCGCCGTTTGATCAAAATGGCTCACTTCTCTAAATGCAGCTAACATCCTGTTCGAAATTCTCTGCGTTCTTTCCCAGTCTATCGAGAAACGAAGGGGACATATCGGCGAGTGATAGGTATTATTTTTCATCAATAGGTAAAGCCCGTGGTAATCTTGAACGCCATTCCAGATCATCAAGTACAAGGTGGTTACGCATATAGCGGGTCGATGCATCTACATGGGGTTGATAATCCCATGAGTGATAAAGTCCTTTACTATTGGCGCGGTGAATAAACTGCCGTCTACTTTGACTTTCAAGAACACGGGACCGAATGGTTTCAACATTCCAATGAGATAGTGCCTTATTCTGGAAATATTGGACAATAAGTGAAAATTCAATACTTCCAGCGAGATTGTTTAACTCTCTTGGGTCATTCTCTAAATTATATAATTGATCCGGGTCGCCGGGAGCCATAACAAATTTCCACTGATCCTGACGAAGCATAATAATCGGAGAGATGGCGCCCTCGCCACAATATTCACCTGTCACAAGTCTCCCTTTTGTTTCTCTGCCTGACAATTCAGGTAACAAAGTCTGTCCATCTTTGGGCGCAGCAAAAGAAGAATTGGCTCCCTCTTTCGCTATACCTAAAAAAGTGGGTAAAAGATCCAAACTTGAAACGGGTGCTGAAACGCGGTGACTCTTGAAAGTGCCGGGAGCGCTAATGATAAGAGGAACCCGGCATGAGTCTTCGAACCAGTTCATTTTGTACCAAAGACCTCGTTCGCCAAGCATATCGCCATGATCGGCCGTGAAGACAATGACAGTATTTTCGGCTTGTCCGGTTTCATTGAGAGCACTGAGCAGGATGCCAATTTGCTCATCCACATAACTGATATTGGCATAGTAAGCGTGGCGGGCACGCCTGACATGATCGTCAGTAATGAGATAGCGATCCAAGTCGCATACAGAACGTAGCCGGGCTGAATGGGGATCCAAGAAAACTGACTCTGCACGGGTTTTTGGAAGCGGGATGTCATTTTCCTTATATCGATTCATTAATCGGGGAAGTGCGGCATAAGGATCATGGGGATGAGTCCAGGAAACGGTCAGAAAGAAGGGGCGTTCGTCATTGCTTCGGGCTAAATCAAATATGTGCCGACGAGCTGCATAGGTTACTTCATCGTCAAAATCCAGTTGATTAGATCGGATGCAAGGGCCAGCCTGAAGCACGGAAAGTTGGTTGTGATACCAGTCCGGGCGAACATTGGGATTCTTCCAGTCGGGAGTCCAACCAAAATCAGCGGGATAGATATCCGTTGTCAAACGTTCTTCAAAACCATGAAGCTGATCGGGTCCACAAAAGTGCATTTTCCCGGCAAGCGTTGTTCGGTAGCCTTCATTCCGTAAATAATGCGCTATGGTCGGAGTTTCGGATGAGAATTCACAGGCATTGTCCCAGGCATTAATACGTGATGGCAGTGCTCCAGCCATTAAAGAAAAGCGAGAGGGTGCACACAATGGAGATGCGCAATAGCAATTGTCAAAGGTGACTCCGTTTTCCGATAAGGAGTCAATATGCGGCGAATAGACGATTGAGTTTCCTCCCGAGGGAAGAGCGGATGCTGGCAATTGATCTGCCATTAAAAATAGAATGTTCAGTTTTTTGCTCATTTACTCAATCCAATAAAAGTCACGCATAAAATTGAAAGAATTCACTCCTCGGATGATATGTTCGATTAAAAAATATATGCAATAAATAAATTGATTATCTAAATTCATTTTTCTTCTTACTATCTGATAAAAAATTGGTTCGTGATTGGAATTAATAATCATAGTATAAGTTTGCTGAATATTTATTTAAGTTAAATTCAAACCAGTTGCTGGTTCAGCATGGGTTTCATTATTAATTATTAACAAAAATAAATTCACTTTCAATCATTAATTAAAGGGAATATAGTATGTTTCAATTTAAACTTCTTCCTATCACAGCTTCAATTTTAAGTGTTCTTTATGTGCAAGGTGTATTGGCAGCTGATGATCCAACAGTTACCCTGGAGTCGGTTGTGGTTTTTGGTCAAAAGGTAACCAGGCAGGTATCACAAATCGGACAGGCCGACATAGCAGCAACAACGGCGGGTTCGAGCCCGCTAAAGGCATTAAGCAAATTGCCAGGAGTCAATCTTAATTCGGCCGATACGCTGGGAGCCTATGAGTGGGGTACTAAAATTAGTATTCGGGGTTTCAATCAGAATCAGCTGGGGTTTACGCTGGACGACATCCCTTTGGGGGATATGAGTTATCGCAATTACAACGGACTCCATATTTCCCGCGCAATTTCGTCAGAAAATATTAGTAAAGCCGAGGTTTCCCAAGGAGCGGGTGCGCTGGGTACCGCCTCTACCAGCAATCTGGGCGGTACAGTTCAATTTTATTCATCGGATCCGGCTAACAAGTCTGGAGTCACGTTCGAACAAACGTTAGGAAGTCATTCGGATAGACGTACCTTTGCCCGCTATGACACGGGAATTCTAGGGGACTCTGCAACAAAATTGTCTTTTAGTGCTACAGATCAAAATACCGATAAATGGAAGGGGCCCGGCTCCCAGAAGTCGCAACAATTCAACTCAAAGCTGGTTACAAATTTTGATAATGCAAAATTAAGTGTCTTTTTAAACTGGTCTGATCGTAAAGAAGCAGACTATATGGACTTGTCTAAAGACAGTGTTGCCCGACTGGGGTACAACTGGGATTATTACGGTAACTGGCAACAGGCAATCAATTCAGCCAATGGAATATGGGCGAATGGAGAAACATCATCAGATGATGCCTACTTTGGCGGCTCGGGACTTCGCACGGATTGGTTAACGGGAGTAACGTTAAACTATTTGCTGAATGATGCTGCTTCAATAAAATCGACTATTTACTACCATAACCAGCTCGGAACAGGTACCTGGTGGTTGCCTAATCCCCCCACTGTCGGAGCGATTCCCGTAGTTCCTGTGGCGTTGCGTACACTGGAATTTGACATCAACCGTACCGGTATTCTTTCCGCATTGACCATTGATAGTGGTATCCATACGTTTAATGCGGGTGTCTGGTATGAATACAATGCATTTAATAATGCGATGCGTTTTTACTCGCAGGATAATGGTCCAACGTCGGAATATGAGCGTCCATCCAACCCTTACTTCACACGCTGGGACTATCAATTCCAGACCAATACACTGCAGCTGCATGCTCAGGACACTTTAAAGCTGTCAGATCAATTGACAGTAAATGTTGGTTTTAAATCGCCTCATACCACAACCAGTGTTAAGAGTTATCAAGATACCGCAACTGCATTCCTGCTGAATGGTTCGCTGACTGCATCGAAGGCTTTTTTACCTCAGGCTGGAGTCAATTTCAAGCTGGATCTGCTCAACGAATTGTTTGCAGATGTAGCTCAAAATCTTGCAGCATATCGTGGTGTGGTTAAAGGGGGAGCATCTCCATTTGACACCAGTCAAGCGGGTTTCGATGCAATCAAGGGGACGATAAAGCCTGAAGAATCGACAACACTTGAAGGGGGGTGGCGCCATCGTAATGAGGCATTGGAAACTTCATTAACTGCGTATCATGTCGAGTTTAAAAATAGACTCTTGGCACTTCAACAAGGTTCTGCCATCGCCGGGAATGCTTCTGTTTTGGCAAATGTCGGGAAAGTGGAAACTAACGGTATTGAAGTTTTTGCTGCCTTGACCCCAATTCCAAATATCAAGTGGAGTAATTCAGCGAGCTATAATAATTCTCAGTACAAGGATGACTTTACCAGCAATGGTGTGACTTACAGCACATCCGGGAAACAAGTTGTGGATGCTCCCAAATGGAACGGAAGCTCTCAGGTCTCGTATGATGACGGGGTTGAGTTCGCTCACATTGGAGTTAATTACATTGGGAAGCGTTACTACACCTTCGTAAATGATAATTCTGTAGACGCCTATTCTTTGTGGGATTTGGGCGGTGGATATCGCTGGAAACAAGTTGGGCCGGCCAAAGATGTTTCACTTAAAGTCGGAATTAACAACCTCTTCGACAAGAAATATTTTGCATTTGGTGACAACCCGTTCCCTGCAAGCGACCCGAATGGAACTTCATATAACCTCCTGTCTGGTGCACCCAGATCCGCTTTCGTCACGCTTAGCGCAAAGTTGTAACATTCATCCGCTTGCACCGAGTTGATCGGAGCAAGCGGATGTTTCCATATTCAGGGTTAACGTGAAATTATGAATCTTTTAAGTAAATGCATTTTGGGTTTGCAGATTATTTTGTGCTCTCCCTCTATATGGGCTGGCGAGGTGACTATTGGCTATCAAACGGGGGTCGAGCCTGCAAAAGTAGCCCTTGCCGATGGAGAATACGAGAAGGCCACCGGAACAAAAATAAACTGGAGAAAATTCGACAATGGTGCCGAACTCATTCGTGCCATGGCATCGGGTGATGTAGACATTGGCAATGTGGGTTCTAGCATCGTTGCGACTGCAGCAGGTCGACAATTGCCGGTAAAAACATTTCTTGTTGCGGCTGAATTAGGCACTTCAGAGGCTTTGATTGTGCGGAATGGCGCAGGGATAGCAACACCAAATGATTTGGCTGGAAAAATAATTGCTGTTCCGTTCGTGTCGACTTCACATTACAGCTTGCTTTCTGCACTTAAACATTGGGGTATCGATACCTCCAAAGTAAAAATTATCAATCTGCGGATTTCGGAAATTACGGCAGCGTGGAAGCGTGGTGATATTGATGCTGCGTATGTTTGGGAGCCCGCACTTGGCAAGATAAAGGAAACTGGAAAACTCCTTGCGAGTTCTGCTGATTTGGCTAAATGGGGAGCTCCCACTTATGATTTGTGGATCGTTAGAGAGGATTTTTCGATAAAGAATCCGGATTTCTTGAGGAAGTTCGCAAAAGTCTCGTTGGGTGTGTATAAGGATTATCACGCTAATCCCAAAGCATTTTCAGCTGATGCTGCACATCTAAGTAAAATCGCCCGTGTGACTGGAGCGAAACAGGAGGATATTTCTGTTCTTCTTGCAGGAGATAGTTACCCGGTCCAAGATAAACAGTTGAAACTGCTTAATGGCCCGGTTATTAAGGCAATAGCTGATACAGCCGCATTTCTAAAGTCGCAGGGTAAATTGGATTTACTGCTTCCCGACTATAAAAAATACGTGACTGACAGTTTTGTTAAGCCCGATAATTCCTAGTGCAGTCCTGATTCAAGAAACTGCTCATGAGCTATCTGAATATAGATAATGTTTCAGCACATTACCATTCCCGAAAAGGAAGTGATGTCGTTCTCGACAACGTTTCTCTTGAATTAAGGAATGATGATTTTGTCGTCATTCTTGGCCCATCGGGATGTGGTAAAACAACACTGTTAAATCTGGTCGCCGGATTTACTAATTCCAAAGGTGGCAAGATAGAATTAGATGGCAAATTGGTTAATGGGCCAAGTGCTGAACGAGGAGTGATTTTTCAACATGATGCTTTGCTTCCATGGCTAACTGTGATTGATAACGTCGCCTTTGGTTTGCAGCTAAGAGGTGTGCCTCGTAAAGAGCGTAAACTTGCAGCAAGTAAAGTTCTTGGTTTAGTTGATCTGGCCGGATACGAAAATCATCATATTTGGGAACTGTCAGGAGGAATGAGGCAGCGGGTAGGGTTAGCACGTGCCTTGGCTGCAGATCCAAAAATATTACTGATGGACGAACCATTCGGAGCTCTAGATGCTTTTATTCGTGAGCAAATGCAAGAGCTGTTGTTAAAAGTGTGGAGCGAAACCCGCAAACAGATTTTGCTGATTACTCACGACATCGAAGAGGCTGTTTTTCTTGCAACAGAACTTGTGTTAATGACCCCTCGTCCCGGAAGAATTGTTGAACGACTCAAGCTTGATTATGGAAGGCGTTATATTGGTGGAGAGTCTGCTCGTGAAATTAAATCCGACCCTGCATTCATTAAGACAAGAGAGCATGTTTTGACATGGTTCTTCAAGCAACGGTCAGGTCAAGAAGAATTGAGTTTGAATTGAACTCATCGATCCTCCCTGAAGATGATAGTTCGAGTGAATTGAGCGGGATTCCAGTCGAGCGAAAAATTAGCTATGACTGGAAGCATGTGGTTAGTATTGTCATAAGCTCACTTACAATCTTGGTTCTAATTATAATTTGGGAGGCAGTGACCTATTTCGGTCTGGTTCAGCCACTTTACTTGCCAAGTCCCGAAGCAGTCATCCTGAAATTATGGGAGGCGTCTACAACAGGATATATGGACGCGACGCTTTGGCAGCATTTAAGTGCCAGTTTTACACGAATTGGACTTGCTTTAGTGGTAGCTGTTATCGTCGCCGTTCCGGTTGGTTTGACAATTGGACTAAATCGTACAGCAAAATCTATCCTTGATCCTCTTATTGAGTTTTATCGCCCTGTTCCTCCATTGGCTTATTTGCCACTAATCGTAATTTGGTTTGGCATTGGCGAATTCTCAAAAGTACTGCTTATATTTCTTGCGGTGTTCGCACCTATAGTTGTGGCTACCGCTGCAGGAGTAAGCAAAGTTGATCCAATACGAATACGGGCTACTCAATCTCTTGGTGGATCACGCTGGCAGATTATTAAATTTGTTGTATTGCCGAGTGCGCTTCCGGATATTTTGACTGGAGTTCGTATTGGACTTGGAACTGGATGGTCAACTCTGGTGGCTGCGGAATTGGTTGCTGCTACTCGCGGGATGGGTTTTATGATTCAGACAGCATCACAATTTTTGAATACAGATATGGTGATCGCGGGTATTTTGGTAATCGCTTTGGTTGCCTATTTGCTTGAGATTGGTTTGCGATATTTACAGTCTAAACTCACTCCCTGGCAAGGCCAGACGCACTAAGGAAACCTCTCTATATCCTATTTTGTCACGCATACTGCGTTACAAGCGTCTTGTCTGGTTTAGTAAATTAAATCTTTATAGACTACTCAAAGTTATTAGTGAGCTACTGATTTTGAAAATAGATTCAGCACAATGACGCCTGATACAATCATGGCAATACCCAGCAGAGCTGCCAGATCAAGCTTTTGATCATAAACGATCCAGCCTATCAGAGATACAAGCATAATTCCTATTCCGGACCAAACTGCATAGACTATCCCTATTGGAATGGTACGAAGAGTGAGTGAAAGGCAGTAAAAAGCCAATCCGTAACCAGCCATAACGATAGTGGAAGGATAAAGTCGGGTAAAACTTTCTGACGCTTTGAGTGCAGATGTTGCTATCACTTCCGAGATAATTGCAATTGCCAGATATAGCCAATTCATTTGATTAAACCCAAAAATGACAATTTAATATCAAGGGAAGAACTCGGCCCTTAATATTATCAGCGTTGAATTTTATTGTCTTCTATTAATTGACTTATGCTGAACCCGTTAAAGTCGCATGCTGCTGCTGAATTTCCTGTTGATGGGCTGCCCACTGCTGTTCATTCTTTAAATAGATAGTCGGATCAAGTGCTCGTTCACCTTCTGCACCCAAGAAGGTCAGTGCATCGAAAACACTATTAAAAATTCGGTCTATTTCGTGTTTTTCAATAGTGAGCGGGGGGGAAATGGCGATCGTATCTCCCGTAAATCTTATATGAACACCCAGTTCATAACATTTAAGATAGGTGGCAAAACCCCGTGCTCCAATATTGTCTGGATTTGACTCAAGCTCAATTCCACACATCAACCCTATATTACGGATATCCTTTACAAAAGGTGCGCCTTTTAGAGAGTGTGCGACTTGCTCGAAATAATTTGATATATCAGCAGCACGTTCGACAAGTTTGTCATTCTCGAAAATATCAAGCATGGCAATAGCGGCTGCACAGGCTATCGGATGGGCGCTGTAAGTATAGCCGTGCGGCAGTTCAATTGTATTGCTTGGGCTGTTCTTCATGAAGGCGTCATGAATCTCGCGCTTTACTGCAACCGCCCCCATCGGGATGGCTCCATTGGTTATGCCTTTTGCACAGGTAAGGATATCGGGAATTACTCCAAAATAATCTGCACCAAACCGTGTTCCAACTCTCCCAAATCCGGTAATTACCTCATCAAAAATAAGCAGAATTCCGTACTTGTCACAAATTTCTCTCAAACGTTTAAGATATCCTGCGGGAGGAATAACTACGCCTCCTGAGCCTTGAACCGGTTCAACAATTAATGCTGCAATGGTCGATGGATCATGGAGAGTAGTGATGCGTTGTTCAAATTCATTGGCAAGCGCAATTCCTCCCTCTAAAGGAACTCCTTTGGTAAAAGCATTTTGTGAAATATTTAGAGTATGTCTAATATGGTCTACACCTGAAAGTGCATTCCCAAAGGACTTTCTGTTTCCAGCTATTCCGCCAACAGAAATTCCACCGAAATTAACTCCATGATATCCACGCTCACGTCCTATAAGTTTGTTTCTCAGTGGATTTCCATTTGCCCGATGATATGCCAATGCAATCTTTAAAGCGGTATCAGCTGATTCAGATCCGGAATTGGTGAAGAAAATACGGTCAAGTCCATCAGGCAAAAATTCAGCAAGTTTCTCGGCTGCCTTAAAGGCTAGCGGGTGACTACTCTGGAAAGCCGGGGCGTAATCGAGAGTGCGCAATTGGTGTGCCACGGCACTGGCAATTTCTTCCCTGCCGTGCCCTCCTGATACACACCACAATCCTGAAGTGGCATCCAACACTTTTCTGTCATCAATGGTTGTGTAATAGTTACCCTTAGCCTCTTTAAATAAACGAGGCATACTTTTGAATTGACGATTGTCAGTAAATGGAAGCCAGTAATGATCGAGGTTAGGTAGTGTTGGCACGTTAATTCCTAGTGTTATCTATAAAGTTGATAATTACTTATCACCACATTATGAAATATATGGGAAATATTGATTTTCGCTGATGTTATTTGAAGTTGGAAATAAGGAATATTGCTATGTATATTACAAATAAATAGAACGATATTAAATAGTGATTCCCAATGTCGGGATTGATGCGTTGCAATATTCGAGTAACTTCTATTGTTATCAGAATATATTAGTTCGTAAATTTAATTTATAACATAATATTTGCCTGTTCATTTTATGAATTATTTTCTGTTTTAACAATTGGTCCATCAAATACGTCAATCTGGAGAATCGATATGAATCGCATTTTTTTAATTTCATTGCTAGTGTTAGCCGTAACTGCTTGTGGTAAAAAAGAAGAAGCATCACAAAACCCAACACAGTCTTCAGTGACTGCACCTGTTTCAGAGGTTTTGCCAGTTTCGTCAGTGGCAGCTTCGTCTCCAGTAGTTCAGGATATTTCCGCCTCAACTCCGGTAAATACTGAAAAGAAATAATTGAGAATTTTTGGATATTCACATGTCAAGGCTAGAAAATACTATTCCAGGATTTAAAACTTTACTTATCGAACCTTACACTCCTGTCATTGGTGCGACAGTTCGAAACATTGACCTAAATGATTTAAAGGACGAAAGTACCAAGAACGAACTGCGTAAGGCACTTGCTGAGTTTCAGGTACTATTTTTTCGTGAGCAGAAGTTAAGCCCTGATCAACTCATTGAGGTCGCAAAAGTCTTCGGTGATCCTGATAAAGCAAAGGCATTTTTTCCACGCCATGAATTACATAAGGCTATTGAGGTACTTGAATCCAAATCTCATAAATTTAAAAATTATACGGATCAGTGGCATGCCGATATTTCATTTTCAAAAAATCCGCCTACAGGAACAGCGCTTTATTCCTATATTGTTCCGAATTTAGGTGGAGATACAGTTTGGTCTAGCACTTCAGCGGCCTATGAATCTTTGGCAATCCCCTTGCAAACCTATCTGGAAAGTTTAGTAGCGGTCCACAGTTTTGAAAATAGTGGTTGGCCAGAGTATTTTGAACAGTTATCAGAGGGTGAGTCTTTATACCGCAAAGCGAGAGGTGAAAACATACCCGTCGAACATCCCGTTGTCAGGGTTCATCCGATCACAAAGAAAAAAATTCTTTATGTTAGCCCTACCTTTACTGATCGCATTAAGGGGCTACCTCGACAAGAAAGTGATGCGTTGCTTGGATTTCTATTTGCTCGTATTGAACGACCTGAGTTTCAAGCACGGTTACGATGGGAAAAAAATACACTAGCCATTTGGGATAATCGTGCAACTGTTCACTATGCAGTTACAGATTATGGAGACCAACATCGACTCTTGCATCGAGTGACCTTTGGCGAAGATATTGCTTTTTGAGAATTATTTTTTTTGATTAATGTTATTTAAAATTCATTGATCCAGATGGGGCGTATTAGATTATTCAGATCGATTTCATCGTAAAGTGGAAAAATATGTTTAACTGAACTTATTGCAATATTTAACTTCTTCGGAGCATCGACTGGCGCTTTGTGTCCACTGGCTGTCAGGTAAGTGCGATGGAGGGTGACTGCTTCGCCCCCCTGCCCTGTCACCTGCCCGACAATGGCCGGATAGCGCGCCACGAAGTGATTGTCTGCGTAGTAGCCCAGCGCAGGATGAAAACGCAGGGATTCCGGCACGCATACAGACAATCCGCGCCGCGCCAAATACAGACGGGCAGGCTCGGCTTCCGGATGCGTCAGCGGCAGGGATTCACGCCAGGTGCGATTGAGATGTTCGCGGCGTGTGGCATCATCGGTAGCGCAGCCTGATGCTTGCGACAATTCCCTTCGCACGCTTCTGGCGGGTTCACTGCCTAACTGCTCAGCCACTTCGTGAATCGTGCGGGCGAAATCCCAACTGTTGATCCACATAAGCAGAGAAAATCCGTCCGCAAAATAGCCACACGTATTGCAGACACCGCCGCCAGTTTCATCAACATCAGGAAAGACCCGAAAGCCATCCCGTCCACCATGAACCGGGCAAGGGACATGCTTTCCCCGCCGCTCCACGGCATCTTGCAAAGCTGGTGCCAGGCCGGACAAAACCAGTTCCCAGCGCCCTCGTGCGTCATGCTTGACGCGTTGTGCATCGTACTTGTACTTCATTACAGGTGCCTCCATGGAAAGCCCCTGACGGAACCATCCGAGACACCCCTTGCCGGGATCCTTGGAGGGTCACGGCTGGGCCGGTTGGAAATTTCCGCGCGGCATGGAGGTACCCCTGCCGGGGTACTCTCCCTCGGCGGGGTCATGATGCTGTTTGTTATCTCGTGGCCAGCTACCACACTTCCATCCTGCCCCTTACGGTGCGGGATTGAATATCAATGTGAGTCTCATGATGGACTCACCGCTCCCTCATGGAAACCTCGGCCTTAACGAACCGGAAATATCTGCTAGGGAGAAATAACAACGATGCTACGCAGTTCCTGACATGCATGAATGCCAAAATGCGTCCTAAAAGAATCGAATTCGACTACCTGTCCAGCACTTCAGCGCAGCAATGTGCAATCCAGATCGGCTAGTATTTTTCGGGTGCATGTTTTGTGTAATTATCTTGGCAGGAATAGAATTGATGCATTGATGGATATATCCATCGTCATCGAATTCAATGTCAACAGTCAATACCAGAATAAGGCTACCCTATGACGGATACAGACGATGCTATCAAGGTATTTATAGCCGATCCTCAATTACAACAGCGGCTCGCCAAGCACATTGTATTGAGGTGTTTTCGAAATTCCATCCTGGAAGATTTACATGCTGGTAAAGTACCTGACTCGAAAACCGGAGACTATTCAGATGTCATAGTCCGTACACCGTATGGTGAAATACCTTGGAATGAATTGTCGCGATTCAATGATGCCGAGATGAAAACGTTGATGATTAATGTAGTAAACCACACCTACCATTTTATCCAGGAATTGTTCGACGATGAGCGCGGAGGTAAGCTGCTCCTGAAATTGGCTACTAAAGATCCAGCACCAGAATGGGATGATCCGAGATAAATGTACGGGTTCGACCCAACAAAGAATTTCTTCGCTTCACTGAAACGAAAGTTCGCGGCGGATAGAATCAAAGTGTAGTTCTAACTGGGCATCCCGACCGCCCCCTCCTCGGTGCCATACAAGCGGACTTTAGCTTTAGCAATTTTTTACGTGCCGCCATAAAAAATGTGATATTTTGGATGCTCCGAAGCGGACACTGGCGAATTCACCCTATCGGCCAAAAGCAGGCTGTCGAAGTTGTTGCGTTAGACTTTTGGTTTTCTTCCACAGAAGGCAGTGTACTTTTCTGAAATAGTTGTCAGTTCAGATTACACGAATGTCTGCTTCAGAATTTCATACATGCTAATATCAAATTAAGCTTTTGAGATCACACAGTATTTTAGATATTACATTTATTTGGTAGTGAAGGTAATGGAAAAATAACCTCTGTTGTTGCACCACCATTTTCACGGTTAAATAAACGTACCGTGCCCCCGATACGTTCCACTGTTGCATTGGCTAGAAGCAACCCCAATCCCTTTCCTTCCTTTTTGGTAGTAAAAAATGCCGAACCTGCTCGGGCGGATGCTTCCTGAGTTAGCCCCTCTCCATGATCGTGAATTTTGAGTATCACGTTATTGTCATTCCAATTTACTTCAATATCGATTTTGTCAGGGGAGGCATCGGCTGCGTTATTAAGAAGATTGAGTAACGCTGAACGCAATGCGGGCATTATTTTCAACTGAGGAGCTGGTTGAGAACCAATAGCTTGGTAATCACAATGAACGGTAGGGCGTAACAGTTGCCACTCATCCAGTGTACCGGCAAGAAACTGTTCTATTGACTGCAATGCCTCCGTCTCACTGTCTTGTGCTTTGGCAAGTAATTTACCGAGGATGCGTTTACATGCCTGAACCTGACTTTCAAGTATGGCAAGATCATCACGCCATTCTGGCAAAACAGCTTGGTCTCGCATTAGCTCTCCAATTACTACTGCCATGGTAGATAACGGTGTTCCCATTTCATGTGCTGCTCCAGCGGCTTGTATACCAAGAGCAACGATACGCTCATTGCGCAGGGTTTCCTCGCGAACCTTGGCTAAAGTCTCATCACGTTGGCGAACTGTATAAGCCATCCTGACTACAAAAAAAGAGATGACTACTGCACTAATAACGAACCCCATCCACATCCCTATCACATGCATATTGAATGCACTGTCCGCATGCATAGAAGCTGCCATGTCCATGCCATCCATATCGGACATATCCATGCCGGGCATACTTTCCATTTGAGTTCCATGCTTCATGGGTAGAGGAATATAGTATTTCATCAAAAGTGTGTAGCAGCCAGTGGTAATGCCGGTCATAGCCCAAGAATAGCCGTGCGGCAAGGTTGCTGCGGCGATCACAAGGGGGAGCAGAAACAGAGAAATAAAAGGATTGGTTGATCCTCCGCTGAAGTAGAGCAGCACAGACAGAACGAGCACGTCCGCACAAAGCTGGGAAAAAAACTCGGCATTGGAAATCGGTTTGCTATTTCTCAAGCGGATCCAAGTCAGAAAACTCAGCACAGCTAGAAAAAAAATAGCAACAATCATGGGCAACCATTGCAATTTCATTTCGAGGAATCGGTAAACCAATCCAAGAGTGACGAGCTGTGCAACAACCGCGATGCAACGCAAGATTACCAGACGTTGCAAATGACTATGACCAGTCTGTATGGTCAAAGTATAGGAACTCATGTCAGGCTCCTCAATCTACTACTATTAATAATAAGTAGCAGATAGCTTATGAAAATATTGACTATGAATCGCACCAAATTGGCGATAAGTCAAACCTCTGAACCTCATTTGGAACTGAGTTTATTGAACTCGCTTATTATCAAGTTTGCGTCAACCAGCCCATCCAGGCGAACCCATGAATTATCTGATCCTTTAGCTTTGAGGAAAGTCACTGGTTTTTGATCCATCTTATCTCCGGCATAAACAGCAAATGCTTTTTGAACCGCAATACTATTTTCCAGACTTCCAGTCAACAATTTCCATTGAGGACCCGCATTAAATCGAGTTGCATATTCCCTAAGTACTTTGGGAGTGTCAGTTTCAGGATCTGTTGATATTGAGATTAATTTCAGATCACTGTGAGTGCCAGCAAGCTGTTTCTGTACTCTTTGAAAAGCGGCGCTTTGTACCGGACAAATGCTAGTGCAGGTAGTAAATATAAAATTGAGAATAATCGGTGAATCAGCATTGAGGATCTTATTTAAAGCGACTTTCTCTCCCTTCATGTCAACCAACTGAAGCTTGGGGGTCGAGTATTCCACTATAGACTTTGAAAGCAAACCGGGCTTGGACATCATCATATGGTGCTGATGTTCTGATGGTTCCATCGCATGCTCATGGCTTGATGAATCCATTTTCATGTCCATGCTCATATCCATGGATTTTTCGTGAGAGGTTGGCTCATCAGCAATGCATGGCACCATTTCTGAGCTGCATATTATGCCTATGGTAATTAGAGTCAGGAATTTCCAATGAGCAAACTTCTGATGAATTTTGTTGCCTGAAGCTTTTGATTGAATTTTCATGTCAAGTCCTCCTTTTTCGCGATGGGTTAAATTTACTTTGAATTTTTGCACTGTCTTTTAATCAGATCGGGACATAATAATGTAATTTGAGCAAAAATCAGGTTACTGTGTGAACAAGGTAGCAGCGTCGACCTTATGCATGAAAACTTGCTCAATTTTATTTTGCGTCAAGGGGCCGTCGTGATGTCCAACTAGATTCCCTGCTGGAGAATAAAGAATGCTTGTTGGCAAGCCCATCAATCCGCCAAAATCTGCGGCAGTGTCTTCGTTGCCAAAAACGATAGGATAGGATACAGATTTGATTGTTGCCACATCCAGAACCTCCTGCTTTTTTTCATACTGTACTGCTACACCAATCACCAGCAAATCACTATGCTGTTTTTGCAGCGATACTAGTTCTGGTAATTCTGCTATGCAAGGGGGACACCAAGGAGCCCAGAAATTAACCAGCACCCACTTGTTCTTAAGTCCCGACAGGGTATAACGAACCCCTTCTTTGTCTTTAAGCGACCAATCGTCGGCAAAGGCAATTGAACTTGACAGTGATGTCAAAAGGAATACTGTGAACAGCGTTCCTTTTGACAACTTACGGATTTTTCCTATGCTACTCACGGTGTAACTACCACCTTTCAGCATATTTACTGGAAGGAATGATGCAGGCCAAGGGTTGCAGTGAATTTTGGAACCAACTGCAATGAGCCCACGTTTTCGTAGATGGGCAATTGAACAAAGCCATATACGGAATTGCCTCCTCCAATACGCACCGACACTCCCGGAGCCAGATAAGCGAGTGAACCGCTGCTGATTGGGGCGCCAGTCAGTACGTCAGAATTAACGTTGGAGCCTACATCAGAATTTCTGTGTACTAAATTGAGTTGCAACATTGGACTGACCGTGGCGCCAAATCCTGCATAACGAATACCGGTATTCAGCGAAAAAGTGTCGCCTGGACGATAAGTAGTTACTCCATCAGCCGCTGTAACCAAGGGTGATATGGCGTGCTGAACGGTTCCCTGAACGAACCAGCCATATTTATCCACTAATCCTGAGGTGTAAGCGCCATAGATAATATCGGTTGAACCAGTGCCAATTTGCAGACCTGCATCCAACGGATTACCGGCTCCAGGGCCACCATTAAAATTTTGGTGAGTGCTTCCGGTTGGCAGCTTGATACCGGCAATCAGACCGGTGGTTCTATCTGCTGAGAAGCCACTATAGCGACCAATAATTCGTATATCACCTATGCCGCTGCCAGAAGAGGTTGCTCCATAGGTACCTTGCGGTTCTAAAGCAGGTGTATCAGGCGGGGTGTTGCCAAGATTTAGATTGCCATTGGTAGCATGTGTTCGATCCAGGAAAGGAATCTGTATGCTGACTCCCCAATTGTCTCCGTTGTAGTTGATCGCGGCAGTGATGGTTTGTGTCTTAGTGTCAGTCTCGATTTCCTGGCCACCGGCATACAAAGTGTTGATCAATGATGTAGAAGGATTTTTTGTGCTGCCATAGATGGGCGTGTTCTGGTCTATGTAGGTGTACGACAAATCGGCAGAGAATCCGGTAGCAGTACTGACCCCTTGGCTTCCCCAGTCAGTGGATAGCGAGCATCCGCAAGAAGCACAAGCTTGAGCGTTATTTATCGCCACCAGGGGGAGCAATACAACAGCAGTAGCAAGTGCAGCGCGGATTAGCTTAGGTTTATGGAAAATGTGAGGTTTGGTGTTCATGGAATCATCCTGGAAAATTAATGGGCACCAGAATTATATAAAATATTTTCTCGCGCACCCTGCGTCATATTGTCGCAGGGGCGAATCTTCATCCCAGTATAGGAACCTGATGAAGATTAAACGCTGTTAAATTTGTTGCAACGGTTGACGGGCTAACTTGCGCTGTAGACTTCGTCGGTGCATGTTTAAGGCGCGTGCTGTAGCGGAAATATTGCCACCATGCTCATGCAAAACTCGATTGAGATGCTCCCATTCAAGGCGATCTACCGATGCAGGTTGAGCATTGAAAGTAAGGTCAGGGTTAGGAAGATGGCCGAACGCAGCTAGAATTTCATCGGCATTAGCAGGTTTGGTTAGGTATTGAGTTGCTCCCAGTTTGATTGCTTCTACGGCCGTTGCGATACTGGCATAGCCTGTCAGCATAACGATGCGAGTGGCAGGATCAAGCTCATGCAGTTCTTTCACTAGTGTTAATCCTGACGTACCATGCATTTTCAAATCCACCACAGCCAATTCCGGTTGATGGCTATGAGCAAGCGGTATAGCCTGCTCTACGCTGTGAGCAACAAGCACTGTAAACCCGCGATTCCCCAAGGCTTTACCCAGCACCTTGCAAAAAATAACATCATCATCCACCAGCAACAGCGTAGCCTGTTCTTCGCGAGCAGCCACCATGATCTAAGTTCCAAAAAATTGATACCGTAAAGAATAACCCATGATCAATAATTGCACCATGCGACAAATTGTCGCGCGACATCATGTCACATTCCAAATTAATAAAAGATGCATTACAGTTCTTTCCGCCAAGCCAATGTCGAGCTCTAACCAGTAGTCTGACTCTCTTCTAATACTGGCTAGAACCCTCACTCCTCCCTAATACGTTGGCTTGGTTTTTTTCTTGAAATACTGTAGCGAAGCCATTTGTTTATTAGGAGGTCATCATGACTGCACTTGTATCTCTGAATAATATTGCTTGGAAAACGGGTGTCCATCTGTTTCAAGACCTTGGTGAACTGGCTAGAAAATTCAGGGGTATGAATAAAACCGGCATAATGCCTTATAAGATGGAGTGCACAAGGCTTCATACTCAAGAAAAATATTCTGAAAAAAATTTCATTCAAAAAGATCCGAGGCTGGAAAAACGAGTTGCCATTGCGCTGCCGGTCAGTCTGAATAATAGAAAATGCATCACGCATGATTTTAGTGAAACAGGTGTTTTTATTGTCACTGAAACTCCATACAAAAATGGAGAACAGATCAAATTCGCTATTTCCGTGGATCAACTCCTTAACAAACTAATACTAAAGTGCACTGGAAAAATTGTTCGTGCAGGTGAAATACAAGGGAAAGTGGGTTTTGCAGTAAAAATTGCAACTCATGTTTTAGAATCGGAAAAGGACTCGGACTTACATTCACTTCGACAATAACCGAAGATAAAATCTCACATACATTACGAAACGTATAGGTTACTGCACTACCTCATGTCGCTTTTTCAAATATTTACACTGGTTTTATGTTGCCCTCAAACCAAGCCAACTGTTAGCACTGGACATTGGAACAATCTCTTCCAATATTGACCAGTCTAGCAATCTTCCAGGATGTTGGCTTGGTTTTTTCTTTGGTTACATTGCCTTTGCAAATCGCCCAATATCAGCAAAGCAGATTTCCGTATTTCGTAACTCACTTCAAAAGCAAATATTGACGGGTGCGACAAATTGTCGCGCGACATCATGTCGCATTCTCAAATGATTTCTTCATCACTACAATGCGCACGGTTAAAAGTTTCCAAAGCCTCTATTCGGCGGTTATCAATCGGTGTATTCGGCTTTGTTATGCACCACGAACACTACCTGACAATAATGGAAAAAATAAATAGCAATCACAAAAGGACGAACATGGAAATAGAACTGAAACCTCTGGTAGCAGCTCTGGCGATTGCTCTGGCGACTATCTCACAAGTGACAAAAGCTGCTGACGATGAAGCTAAGTTATCAGAAATTACGGTAACGGCTTCACCGATCTATGCAAATCGCATCGACAGTAGTGATTCAACCTCATTGTTGGCTGACACCCCGGGTGTAAGTTTTTATACGAATGGCGGTGCCTCAAGTCTCCCAGTCATACATGGCATGAACGATGAGCGGGTAAAAGTGCTGGTGGATGGCATGTCCATCACTTCGGCCTGTGCCAACCACATGAATCCGGCAATGTCTTACATTACCTCGACCAACGTTTCGAGCACAGCAGTTATTGCCGGCCTTACACCTGTCAGCATGGGTGGAGACAGTATCGCCGGTACGATTTCTGTTGCATCAGCTTCCCCTGTATTTGCGGGCAAGAGTGAAGAAGTGCATACCGAAGGAAATATTTCCGCCATCTATCGTAGCATCAGCAGCGGTTCTACCTTGTCCGTAGCCGCATCTGTAGCAAATAGTAGCTTGAGTCTTGGATATGTTGGTTCTCAAGATAAAGCCAGCAGTTACAAAGACGGTAACGGAAATCTGGTCAGGGATACGCTCTACGAAACACGCAACAACCAACTGACCTTGGGAATAAAAGGCGAGAGCAGCTTAATCGTCATCAAAGCTGGCGAGCAATCTATTCCCTATCAGGGATTCATTAATCAGTACATGGACATGGTGGGTAATGACGCCAATAATCTCAACGTGGATTACAAGGCTAACTATACCTGGGGCAAACTGGATGCTCGTCTCTACTGGCAGGATACCAAACATACCATGGGTTTCTTTACTTCAGAGAAGCCTGGTGCAATGCCGATGAATACACACGGCAAGGATTTGGGTTATGACTTGCATGCCGAACTTCCTCTTTCACAGCAGAACACTCTAAAGCTGGGCAATGAATTCCACAGTTTCAAGCTTGATGACTGGTGGCCTGCGCTCGCGGGATCGATGATGATGGGACCCAATACATACGAGAATATTAACAACGGAAAGCGTGATCGCTTCAGCCTGTTTGCCGAGATCGAATCCAAATTGGATTTGCAGTGGACATCGCTGTTAGGAATACGCACAGACCGCGTTACTACCGATACCGGTACTGTACAGAGTTACGGTTGCGGCATGATGATGTGCGGTGGAGATGACGCAGCAGCAGCGGTTTTTAATGCTGCGAATCGCGCCCATACAGATAACAATATTGATCTGACCGCTTTGGCACGTTACGACGCCAATCAGTCAAGTACATATGAGTTTGGCTTTTCGCGCAAGACCCGATCTCCCAATCTTTATGAGCGCTACACCTGGGGGGTAGATGACATGGCGATGGCCATGATCGGCTGGTTCGGCGATGCCAACGGTTACGTCGGCAATTTGAATCTCAAGCCGGAAATTGCCAATACTCTGAGCGCAACTGCGAGATGGAATGATAGCGCTCACAAGGAATGGGAATTGGCTGTTACGCCTTATTACACCAAAGTTAAAGATTATATCGGGGTAAACAAAATTGGAATGTCCATGATGACTGGGACTTCCAATCTGCAATTCATCAATCACGATGCCAAAATTTACGGTCTGGACCTCACAACAAAAACCGCCTTGTGGGATAACAGCTACGGCTCTGGTCAAGTAAAGAGTGTACTGGGATGGACGCATGGCACACGAACAGATACAGGTGAAAGTCTGTATCACATCATGCCTCTTAATGCCCGAGTCACTCTCGAGCAAACCTTGAATGAGTGGACGAACGCAGCAGAGTTACAACTTGTCGGTAACAAATCCAATGTTGACAGCGTGCGCAATGAGCCTAAGACATCAGGCTATACGCTGCTAAATTTGCGTACCGCTTATCAAATGAAGAATGTACGACTGGATATGGGAGTCACCAATCTGTTTAACAAGTACTACTCGCTACCGCTGGGCGGCGTAGATATTGCCGACTGGGAAGCGGGTGGAAGCGTTGGCTTGCCAGGTCCGGTAGCGGGTGCGGGACGTTCAATCAATGCGGGAATTACTGTGAAGTTCTAATTGCCTTATTACTCGCCAACCATAAGTCTTTGGTTGGCTTCACAAGAGCCAGTTGTTAAAACTGGATATATAAAATCAGTTCGGGAGAAAACATGCACATAAGATTGAAACCAATGATTGTAGCTTTGGCCTTTGCGCTGACGGTGAATTCTCACTTGGCGTGTGCAGCGGATACAGCAACACCCGGTGGAACCAAGGCAGACGACGATCCCGCCATAACAGAAATGTCGCCGATTCAGGTGCGTGCCATTTCACCAGAGAAGAGTTACACAGCGCCTGTCGCTAACACCGCCACCAAGATGGATGTTCCGGTTCGGGATATCCCGGTATCGATACAGACTGTCACGCATGAATTGATACAGGATGAGGCTGGACTGGGCCGGGTAAATGACCTTGGCCGCAACGTCAGCGGCGTATTTATTCAGGAACCGGGCGAAGGAGGATCGAACACGGCGTCTTTTGTATTCAGGGGTTTTAATTCTGGTTACTGGCAACTTGTAGATGGTTCCCCGCATTCCGCAGCCCTCACTTCTCCTGATCTCTCCAATATCGAACGAGTTGAATTTTTGAAAGGCCCTGCCTCAGTACTCTATGGGAATTTGAGTGGAAGTTATGGGGGAGTTGTCAACTTCATCACCAAGAAGCCCACCGTGGCACCTATAACCGAAGTTGAGATCACGGCGGGAAGTTACGACTTCTATCGGGCTACTTTGGATGAGAATCGACCACTCAATTTAGATAAAACCGTTCTACTTCGAGTAAATGCTGCCGAAGAAAAAGGAGGCAGCTTCAGAGATGGCATCAAACACGACACCCAGAGTGTGGCTCCCACCTTATCCTGGAATATTGACCCGAACAACAGCTTTTTGCTCCAATTGGAGCATAAGCGCGCATTCTATGTTAACGACTGGGGCTGGCCGGTTAATTCTTTTGTGTTGAGTTGACCAAAAAACCTGACTGTGGGAGAGCCTGGTTTTGAGGGAATTACAAACGACCATACCAGTGGAGCTATCACTTTCGACCATCGTTTCAATGAACAATGGAATCTGCACCTGCTAGGCAGTTATGGACAGGGAAATTCTCACGGTTGCTTTGTTTCCTCAAGCATAAACGACCCCGTAAATACACCTAACATCGTCAGTCGATATGGTGGATGTAGCGAAAGCCAACAAAAGGAAGGGGATGTACAGGCTGAATTGCAAGGTAAGCTTGATACTGGCAATATCAAGCATGCCGTCATGTTTGGTGTTCAGGATACGACCAGTGATAGCCCTTCAGGGAATATTGGGTATGCGGCGTCTTACGGATTGTCTGATCTTAATGTTCTGAATCCTCAAAAAGGGGGAGCCATTATTCCTCAGGCAGGAGCTCCATATAACTCGGATAATTACACTAAGGCACAGTCGATTTATGCGCAGGATTTGATTTCGCTGAATACGCAATTCAAGTTTCTGATAGGAGGGCGTGAAGATCACTTTAGTGCTCAATCCTATACTAATGGAGCGCAAACAGATGATCGTCCAGCTACCCATTTCTCTCCGCGTATGGGACTGGTTTTCCAACCCTACAACTCGACTTCACTCTATGCCAGTTATAGCAATTCTTTCAGTCCGAATAGTTTCGGCAAGTTGCTCAGCGGCGGCGTCCCCCCTCCAGAGTTGGGGGTACAGTATGAAATTGGTCTCAAGCAGGACTTGCTTGAAGGAAAGGCTAACCTGAATGTAGCAACTTACCAACTTACGAAAAAGAACTCGGTTCAATGTGCCCCATCTGATCCGACTTGTACATTTGTCGTAACTGTAGGGGAACAACGCAGCCGTGGTATTGAGGTCGATTTGGGTGGTGATTTGACACATAATTTGCGTGTTACGGTCGCAACATCTCTTATGAATGCAGTGGTAACCCAGGATTTATCCATTCCCGTTGGAGCTCATCTTATGGGGGCACCAACAAGAACCTTCAATTTGTTCGGCGTGTACAAATTTTCCGACAACGAGTTTTTGAATGGATTTGAGTTGGGTGGTGGCTATTACTACGCGAGTGAGACCCTTGGGGCTTATATGAGCTACCCCAATCAATTCAATCTTCCGACCATACAGCGGTTTGACGCGATGGGATCATATTCTTTCAATCCAAAAACCAAACTACAGGTCAATATAACCAACCTGACCGACCACCACAACTTTATGTCGAATGGATTCTCGCCATGGCCGGATCAGCCGCGCACGGTTTTTGCAACATTGCGAACCAAGCTGTAAGGATAGGGCCATGACACGCCACTTCTGGGTTTTGTTCCATCGCTATGCAGGCCTGTTCATGGCTTTCTTCCTGATCATCATCGGGCTAACCGGCAGCATCATCGTTTTCAATCCAGAGCTGGGTAAATGGTTTGATCCTCCGCCGAAAGTTACACCGCAATCAGCCTCGATGCTGGATGCGTTCACTCTGCGCGACCGTGCCCAAAAACTGGTGCCACATGGCCAGATCAATTATCTGGCATTCCATCTCAAGCCTAATGAAGCTTATACAGCATGGGTTGAACCGCGCATTGATCCTGCTACGGACAAACCTTATGAGCTGGATTGTTCTGTTCTTATGCTCGACCCTTATACAGGCGCTGAGCTAAAGCGGGAAAAATTCAACGGCGACATCTGGCCGATCACATCAAAGAATGTCATGAATTTGATCAACCGGCTGCACTACCAGATGGCATTACCCGGCTCTGTGGGTTCATACCTATTCGGTATCGTGGCGCTGGTGTGGACGATAGACTGTTTTGTGAGCGGATATCTGACGTTTCCTGTGTCTATACGCCGCCGTGAGAATGGCGAAGAAAGGATCTCAAAACCAGAGCGGAAGTCTTGGCTGGCGCGCTGGTGGAATCCGGCTTGGCTGGTGAAATGGCATGCATCGAATTACCGCGTCAATTTTGACCTGCATCGCGCTGGAGGATTGTGGGTATGGATCATGCTATTGGCTTTGGCATGGTCAAGTGTGGGATTCAACTTGTATGAGGAAATCTATTTGCCAGTAATGAAAATGGTATTCAATATGCCCGATCCATGGGGTAACGACTTACCCAAGCTCGTAAAGCCTCAGCTTGAGCCAGTGCTAAGCTGGGAAGAAGCACACACTACAGCCCAACGACTGATGGCCGAACAGGCGCAAAAAATCGGGTTTAAGGTGTTGCGTGAAGATGCTCTGAGTTATCAATCAGAAAAGGGAGTATTTTTTTACGCGGTACATAGTGACCGTGATTTGACGGATGAGGCTGCCGCCACAACTTTGATGTTCGATGACAACAGCGGCAAACCAGAAGGATTTTCGTTGCCAACTGGACAGAATGCAGGCAGTACGATTCACACATGGATATACGCTTTCCATACGGCGCAGATATGGGGTTTGCCGTTCAGGATATTTATTTCCGGTATGGGCATTCTCATCGTTATGCTATCCGTCACCGGCGTTTACATCTGGCTCAAAAAACGTAATGCCAGACGTGCCTCGAAAGAGAAACATGCTCTGCTCGAAACAGAGGAAAGCAGCTAACCCATCAAATATTTTGTGCCATGTTGCTTCATGTGCCATGCGACAAATTGTCGCGCGACAATATGTCACATTCCCAAAATGATTTTTCCTGATTAGACTTCTCGCCGTTTATAAAAAAACAACTGGCAACAGTCTGATTGTTCAATTGATCAGAGCCATAAACTCCAGTCGACAGAGCTTGGAATAATCATAGGAGTAAGCATGCAAACAAAACTAAAGCCACTTGTCGTGGCACTGGGAATAACGCTGGCTGTAAACAATCAGACACTATGGGCGGCAGATGATAATAATACTGCTCCAAACGATACGAAAAAACCTGCCGTTTCGAGGACCTCAGACGATAGCCCGGCAATGGAAATGTCGCCGATTGAAGTCCGTGGTGCACCGGTAAAAAACTATGTCGAACCCGTCGCTTCCACCGGCACCAAGACTGATACACCTTTGATGGAAACGCCGATGGCCATACAGGTTGTTCCTCAGCAAGTTTTGCAAGATCAGAAGGTAATTTCGCTGGATCAGGCGTTGTCCAATGTCAGCGGTGTCAATGCGTGGAGCGGGCTGGGTACGCAGGAAAATTATACGATCAGAGGTTTCTATACCACAACAACCCTGCGTGACGGGGTCAGGGTCAGCGAATATTCGACCACGGGCGGTAGCACCGTTGGTGGAGTCAATATGACCGATGTCGAAAGTGTCGAAGTGCTCAAAGGGCCTGCTGCCATTCTTTATGGGCGCGTCGAGCCTGGCGGCATGGTCAATGTGATCAAAAAGCAGCCTCTGGATCACTTTTATGGATCGGTCGAACAACTCTTAGGATCATGGAATCACACCAAAACCAGTGTTGATTTAACCGGGCCGGCCAATGAAAGCAAGACAGTGCTCTTCCGTCTGAATGCCTCCTACGACCAGGCTAATTCCTGGATTCAAAATTCTAACAATAAGACTGCATTTCTGGCGCCGATTATCGAGTGGCGATTCAGCCCGCAAACGACGTTGACACTGGAAGGTGAATACGGACATGCGAAAGTAAAATCGCCAATTTCCGCAGTACCAATTGATCCGGTGACCAACACTTTGGTGACCTCACTTCCGCGCGATGTAAATCTTGGCGATAACCTGTCAACGCAAAATACAAGCATGACCACGTTCAAATGGACGCACAAGTTCAACGATGACTGGTCGGTCAAGCACCAGATCTTTCATACCCAAACCACCGGTCCGGCTTCATCAAGCTACTATCCGTACGGCTGTGATAATGCCTCTCCACCCAACTGTGGCATGTATCAGGTCAACGGTGTCTGGAATGTCGTCCGCACCCTATATTGGGGTACCAGCTCAATGAATACCAATGCCACGATACTCGATGTGACAGGCAACTTTGAAACCGCTGGTATCAAGCATAAGTTGCTTTTCGGAGGAGATTACTACCTGTCCAATTGGTCATTTCTTGGCGGAGGCAACTTGACAGGCTTTGATACAACCACTGTGGCAAACCCGTCTATCCCCTATATTCCGTTGGATCCGACAACGATACCGTTATTTTCCTCGGACTTTGGGTTGCAGAAGAACTGGGGCGTTTACGTGCAAGATCAAATCAAATTGCCCGGCAACGTAACGGTTCTTGCCGGGCTGCGTGACCAATTCTATGTGACCAAGGGTACGGGCGGGGGCGCCGATGTTTTTGATACTGCGCTTACCCCGCGTTTGGGTGTGCTCTGGCAAGCACGCGACTGGCTGAGTTTGTATGGTAGCCATACCAAAGGGTTCGGCGCGGCTTCAGGAGGGTTCGGCAATTGGGATTGGCAAGGCAAACCCCTGCCCGCGGAAAGTGCCAAACAAAACGAGATCGGTGCCAAAACGGAATTTTATGGTGGCAAGTTGGCCAGCACGCTCGCGCTGTTCGATATCACCAAAACAAATGTAGCCATCAACGATCTGGCGCATCCCAACCCGAGCGGCGGGTGGTTTCAACAGCCGGGCGGCGCAATCAATAGCCGTGGCGTGGAATTCGATATTCAGGGACAAATTCTTCCGGGTTGGGATGCCATCGCCAGTTACACCTATGATCGTGCAGTTGTTGTCGAAAGTTCGCCGAACAGTGGAATCGTCGTAGGCAACTATCAGTCAGATGCGCCCGTGCACATGGCCAACTTTTGGAGCACCTATAAATTCAAGCAAGAAAGTCTGCTGGGCTGGAAAATCGGCGGAGGAGCAAATTGGAAGGGTAAATCATTCGATAGCTCGAATGCGTACACCGAACCGGATGCCATCGTCTGGAATGCCATGGCTTCGTATGAGTTCAAACTGAGCAACAAAAAATCAACCTTGCAGATCAATATTGATAATCTATTCAACACAGTTTATTTCAACGGAATTTACCCGGTGCCGAGTAATAACTATGCGCAAGTGACTTATGGCAACCCGAGAAACGCAACTGCGTCGTTGAAGGTAGAGTTTTAATGAAAGCCCGGGATTTTTGCTGAAGCGTGTCATCCAGGAAATCCACGATGACACGGAAATTTTTCGTTTGGTTGCACCGCTGGGTCGGGTTATTGATGACTGTATTCCTGATCCTTGTGGGCTTGACTGGCAGTCTGCTGGCCTTCAATACCGATTTGGAAAAGGTGATCAGCCCGCAGTTATTTGCTGCCAAGCCAACGCCGGACGCCAAGCAATTGGATTTGGCAACGCTTGCAGAGAAAGCAGAGGCGGCAGAACCTCATATCAGAGTTGGCTATTTCTCCGTTGGCCCGGAACAAGCTGCTATGGCGGTTGGCCCACGCACTGACCTTGTGACAGGTAACCCCTACGAAATCTCCTTTGATCATATTTTCCTTGACCCGTGGACTGGACGTGAACTGGGGCATAGAAAGAATGCAGAACTTTCACAAGGGCTGATCAATCTGATGCCCTTCATCTACAAATTGCACATGAACCTGGTTCTGGGCGAATGGGGAGCGTGGGTGCTTGGCGTCGTAGCGGTGGCCTGGACACTCGACTGTTTTTATGCTTTTTACCTGACTTTCCCTGTCGTGTTTTCGCGTTTCTTTTCACGCTGGAAACCGGCCTGGAAAATCAAATGGGCTGCCTCTGCGTATCGTCTCAATTTTGATCTGCACCGGGCTTCAGGGTTATGGCTGTGGCCGCTGCTTTATCTTTGCATGGTCGAGCGTAATGTTTAACTACAGCGCAGTGTATGAGTGGACAACCGGAAAATTATTCGATTTGCCCAACGAGGAACAAGAGTTCGCGAAATACATGTTGAAAATTCCAAATGAAAATCCTCGCTTGGGCTGGCATGAAGCACTCGATAAATCCGAACAAGCGATTGAACGGTACGCAAAAGAGAATAATATTACCGTCAAAGGACCCGTTGGCTTTGCCTATATCCCACAGACTGGAGCTTATTCCTATAGTGTTCGCAGCAGCCGCGATATTAGTGATGGCGGCTGGGATGGCTTGGGAGTATGGATCGATGGTGACACAGGAGAACTCAAGAAAGTCTTTTTGCCGGATGGAGAACATAGCGGAAAAACCATATCAAACTGGCTGCGCGCACTGCATTTTGCCAATTGGCATAATTGGCTGGCTTACCGTATATTAGTTTGCATTCTCGGATTGGTTATCACTATACTTTCGGTGACTGGAGTGTATATCTGGTTAAAGAAATGGAAAGCCAGGCGTGCATCGCGTGAAAAATGCGCAACATCCAAAGTTGTAATAAATAATTAAGTGAGAAGAGTTGGTCGACTGATGGGGTATCGAGCAGGCCAACCGTTACATTGACATCTTGACGGCAGATTTTGTCGAGTTGGCGAGGTCACCCAAGATTGCCCCGGCATGTGACCACATTAGCACAGGCTATCGACGCCGAAGTGTTGAGAGGCACATGATTTACATTCGCATCACGACTTACGGAATAGCAATTGTTCGTATTTTGCATGACCGTATGGATGCACAACACCACCTGTGACCGGAGAAGAACAAATTTGCCTTAGCTTATTGATACAGGGAAACCCATGAATTTTCTCCTTTCTATTTTTTACCAGCGATGGGCACAACTCTCGCTGCTGTCCGTCGCTATGATATTGCTTGGTGTTTTCTGGTGGAAGAAACCTGCCACCCCAAACTATCAGACAGTCGCTGTAAAGTATGCCGACATTGAGGAAAAAGTGGTGTCCGCAGGTGTATTGCAGCCGGTAAACAAAGTGGAAGTGGGTGCGCAAGTAAGCGGGCAGTTGCAAAAGTTGCATGTCCAGTTAGGTCAGGCCGTCAAAAAGGGCGACGTGCTGGCGACCATTGATCCATCAATTGCCCGGAACGATCTGCTGAACGCGGAAGCCACGCTGGAGCAACAAGTTGCCCAGCAAGAATCGAAACAAAGTGAACTGGAACAGGCGGAACGGGAACTGGTACGGCAAAATACCATGTTAGAAGGTGATGCCGCATCAAAGCTTGACGCTGAACAAGCTGCGACAAAGGTGAGAACGATGAAGGCGGATATACGTGCACTTGCAGCACAAATTCGCCAAACACAAATCGGGGTTGAATCTGCACGTACCCGGTTGGGATATACCCAAATTACCGCTCCTATAGATGGGGAGGTGGTAAACATTTCCACACTGGAAGGTCAGACGATCATCTCGGTGCAACAGGCACCGGTCATTATGACCTTGGCAAAACTCGATATCATGACGGTCAAGGCACAGGTATCCGAGGCCGATGTGGTGCATTTGCATCCAGGACAAACGGTTTATTTCACTACCTTGGGTGATACGGAAACTCTTTATTTCGGCAAGCTGCGTACCATTCAGCCTACTCCGGAGAAAAGTGCAGATAAATCCAGCAATCCGATTTTCTATAGCGCCTTGTTTGAGATTCCCAATCCCAAACGGGAATTCTGGTCTGATATGACGGTGATGGTGAGATTCATTTTGAATGAAGCCAAGCATGTTCTCGTCGTGCCCGTACTCGCACTGGGCGAGAAAGACAAAGAGGGTCGATACAACATTCGGGTGCTCAACAAGGATGGCACAATCAGCCAACGCAAGGTGAACATTGCCATCAACGATCACGTCAATGCGCAAGTAAAAGAAGGATTGGCGGAGGGTGACCGTGTCATTACGGGTGATAAATCGAACCTTGAAAAACCGGATTCGGTCGAAAAACCATAATGGCCTTGCTGGAACTCAATAAGATAACTCGAACCTACCCATCGGGTGGAGGGACAGTCACCGCATTGGATAACCTCAACCTGAGTATTAACGCAGGCGAGATGGTTGCGATCATGGGGGTATCTGGATCGGGAAAATCGACATTGATGAATATTCTCGGCTGTCTGGATAGACCAACTGAGGGCAGCTATCTTGTGGACGGGCAGGACATTGCAACGCTGGACAGCGATGCGCTTGCCAAGCTGCGGCGCGAACGGTTCGGATTCATTTTTCAACGTTACCATTTGCTGCCCCATCTCAGTGCGCTGAAGAATGTGGAGATTCCTGCCATCTACGCCGGATACGATAAACATGCTCGCGATGAACGTGCTATCGGTTTGCTGACACGCTTGGGCCTGGCGGATCGTGCGGCACACCGCCCAAACCAGTTATCAGGCGGGCAGCAGCAGCGGGTGAGCATTGCACGCGCACTGATGAATGGCGGTGAGATTATATTGGCCGACGAACCCAGCGGTGCACTTGATCAGGCCAGCGGTCGCGAAGTATTGAAAATCTTGCGTGAACTGCACGAACTGGGCCACACCATTATCATCGTCACCCACGATCCCGAGATTGCAGCACAGGCTAATCGTATTGTTGAGATCACCGATGGCAGGATCGTTCGCGACAGCAGTCAGCTCGAAGTTCGAAACCCTGATTTTGCATCCAACGGGGATGGCAATTATGTCGCCTCACAAAATGAAACTGGTGATGCCCGTTTCCCCCTCCCCAACCCTCCCCAAAAGGGAGAGGGGGCAAACGAGTCGCTGCGCGAGCTTCAGCTTAACGAGCGTCCGCTGGCAGCTCCTCACGACAGAAGTCGTGCAACCTTAACTCAACTGTTTGAGGCGCTGAAAATGGCACTCCATGCCATGTTAGTCAACCGGATGCGCAGCGCCCTGACCATGCTCGGCATCGTGATCGGCATCACCTCGGTGGTGAGTATCGTGGCGTTGAGCCAGGGTGCAGAAGCCTCCATGTTGAAAAGTCTGCGCGATGCAGCCGGGAATGTATTTTCCGTTTATCGCGGCGAAAGCTGGAATTTTGAACAATCGGGTGAAATTCAAACAATGATGCCCGCCGATATGGAAGCCATTGAAGAATTGCCGGATATCGAAAATGTGAAGCCCATTGTGGACACCAGTGTGCGGGTCCGCCATCACAATACAGATGCCATGGCAGATATCAGTGGGGCAAGTATTGATAGTTCACGTAGTTTCGGCCTGCCCATTATCATGGGCCGGGATTTCAACGAAGATGATATTCGTGCACGCGCGCAAGTTGTCGTCATTGATTACCGGATGCAAGAGCAGCTGTTTGATCAAGGCGAAAACCCGCTTGGGCAGATGGTATTGCTTGGGAATATCCCCTGCGTCGTGATCGGGGTGACCGGGAAGGCAACCGGGGTGCTGGCGCTGGATATAGATCCACGGTTACATGGTTCGATCCCGTACACGACTGCAAGCAGCCATTTGTTGGGAAGATTATATCTGGATGGGATGAGTGTTAAAGTGCGTGAGGGCTGGCCGATGACCGATGCTCAAAATCATGTTGAAAAATTACTGCTGCAACGCCACGGCAAGAAGGACTTTAAAATATTTAACGAAGATACTCTTGTTCAAAACTTCAATAAAATTGTACAGGTCGCAACGCTGGTGCTGGGTTTGGTTGGTGCAATCTCGCTTGCGGTAGGAGGGGTGGGTGTGATGAACATCATGCTGGTATCGGTAACCGAACGCACCCGCGAAATCGGCATACGCATGGCGGTGGGCGCACGGCAACGTGATGTGCAAAATCAATTTCTGATCGAGGCAGTGACACTGTGTCTGGTTGGAGGGCTGATCGGCGTGGCGTTGACGGTTCTCATTGGGGTTGTGGCTAGCATGGCTACCGACCTGTTCAAAATGGAGGTGTCGCTCACTTCGATCATTGCTGCGTTTGTTATTTCGACAGCGTTGGGTGTGTTATTCGGCTTTTGGCCTGCACGCAACGCATCCCGGCTTGATCCGATAGATGCCTTGGCGCGGGATTAGCATGGATTATGAAAAATCAAATGCAGGGGTTGTAGAGTGGACACGTTTTTGTGCCCACGCTGAAAATTCATTGTTAACCGCGTGGGCACAAAAGCGTGTCCACCCTGCCTTTTTTTGCGCAAGCGCGGCCTTCGCTTTGTTGCTTGCAGGCTGTGCAGTACACACTCAACCACAAGATCCGCACTTGAAACTTCCCGCACAATGGAACATGGCCGCTGCATCCAAATCAGCGGGTTCGTCGGAAGGCGAACATCAAGCATGGTGGAAAGAGTTCAATGATTCACAACTTGATACACTCATAAGCGAGGCATTGCACAACGATAACACACTGGCCAGCGCCATCCTGCGTGTACAGCGTGCCCGATTGCAGGCCGGATTAAGCAATACTTCAATAACTCCGACGGTAACCGTAGGCGCAAATCTCAGCGAAGAGAAAATAATTGGTACGCCTGGAACCTATCGATATGACAGCTTGACTGGGTCGCTGAGTTACGAGATGGATTTATGGGGGCGACTCGCCAGTCAGCGTGACTCAGCCGCGTGGGAAGCACAGGCAACCCTAGCCGATTGCCAAACGGCAGCAATATCACTGATCGGCACGACTGCGACCCTTTATTGGCAAGTGGCGCTGAACAACCAGCAAATTGCCATCGGCGAGACCAATTTGTCAGATGCGGAAAAAACGCTGGCAATGGTTCGAACCAAATATGCAGCCGGTGCCTCGTCCGGAGTGGATGTGGCACAGGCCGAACAAAATCTTTCAGTGCTACAGGCGGCGCAAACGCAGTTAATTCAACAACGCAACCAGACCAGGCATGCACTGGCAATTTTGTTCAATCAACCGCCGGAGTTTGCGGTAGTTGAACGCTTGTCGTTGTCACAAGAAAGCCTCCCCGCAGTGGAAACGAATATGCCTGCCAGCCTGCTGGGACATCGCCCCGATCTTCATGCCGACGAACTTCGTTTGCGCGAGTCGCTGGCTAATGTCGATTCGACCAAGGCCGGTTTTTATCCGACTTTCACGCTTAACGGAAGTTATGCAACCAACAGCAATCCTGTCACGATGGCTTTGCAAAATCCGATTGTTACGCTTGGAGCGGGTCTCACCCTGCCCTTCATTCAATGGAACACTACAAAACTGACGATCAAGGTTTCAGAAAACCAGTATGCCGAAGCCGTATCCAATTTCCGCCAACACCTTTACACCGCTCTGTCTGAAGTGGAGGATGCGTTGTCAGCACGGGCTCAATATGCCGCAGAAGGTGAAAAGCTCAAACTGTCTCTGGAGCAAGCCAAGCGAGCAGAATCATTGACTCAAGTTCGTTACCGCGCAGGCGAGATCAATGTCCAGCTTTGGCTGGATGCCCAGCAAAAGGTGCGCAGCGCAGAAATGGCATTGGCGCAAAATCGTTTTAACCAGTTGGGCAACCATGTCAAATTGTATAAGGCACTGGGTAAAGATGTTGAAAACACCTGTATTGTCAGTAAGGGGGGGGATGGTGGTGGCTGAGGAGCACGCCGTAATGGGAATGTTGCCGATTAATGCGTGATTTGCAGTGAATCACTTCTGCTTGCTATCCAGCTTATCGAGCAACGCGAGTGCCTTTTTCGGATTACCGCGCAGGGCAAGGGCGTGGAAACGTACTTCGGCATCGTGTGCCGATAATACTGAGGTGGCCAACTCTTCAACCAGTTTATTGATGCTTAGATGGCGCGACTTGGCAAGTTGCTTCAAGCGCAGATGCTTGTCATCGGGGAGACCGATAGTCATGGTAGACATTTGAATACCTCCGACGAGTGAGATGTGGTAAGGCACGAACCGCATCAATCGCGATTATCCCAGCGTCGCCACCATTTCAATCCTGGCCGCAACTGATTTGACGAGTTTTTGGACACCGTGACCGGGGTTGGCCTGACGTTGAGAAACAATCAGACCCATTTTCTCCAGCAATCCTACATCTTTTGTAATTGATGAACGATCACGATGCAGTCTCCCGGCCAGTTCATTGATAGTCTTGGGTTCCTGCATGATTTCCTGCATCAAGCGGCGGCGCGAAACCGAAAGTACCGTAAACATCTTCTGCGGGTCTTCAAACGATAGCGTTACCGTACCATTAAATTCGCCCCCCTGATCCGCGCGTTGCGCGGCATTTTTCGCGCTATCAAAAAAATCGGCGACGTCGCCAGTGCGAACAACGAGTTTTTTTGTCATGGCTTCTTCCTTCGTAATTGGTTGATAACTTCCATCCACTCCCGCTGAAACCGTTCCATCGTCACTTCGTAACTCTCGAATTCGACGGCTTCTACCATGCCCATGCAGTGCCGGTGATGATAACCGTGGGCGTTATCAAAGCCGAGAACCCGCCCATTATCTGCCTGACAGATTGCGTGGTTGATATAGGCGATGGCGTACCGGGTGATGATGGTTTTGCCCTTTTCCTTATATCCCCATACCTCGTAGTTCAAAAGCCCACCACCAGATTTGGGCTTGAGTTCAAAACGCTTCTGCTCCAGCAGGATTTCAGTTCGAGATTTTGTCATGTGTGACGAATGATAGCACACCTGCAAGGTAATCTGTCTTACACCGAATAATTTTGCGGACTATGTGGTGCGACAAATTGTCGCGCGACATCTTGTCACATTCCCAAGTTGATTTTTCATCTCTACAATTGATGCGGTTTATTTTGACGGCAACAACTTGCTGTTGCAATCAATTTAATCAACTGCGTGAACGCAACAAATACCGTGCGAAAAGCCTGTGACTAATTCAAGAAATCAATCAAAGGGAATAAACATGCCTTTAAAAATGAAATCGCTGATAGTGGCATTGGGTTTAGCTCTGGCAGCAACCACGCATTTATTATGGGCGGCAGATGATAATCCCGTAATGGAAATGTCGCCGATTCAGGTGCGAGGAAAAGTTGAATCCGAATACGTCGTGAAACAATCGGCTACTGCAACCAAGACCGACACTCCGTTAATGGAAACACCGGTAAATATACAAGTCATACCCGAACAAGTTTTACAGGATCAGCGTGCAACCACACTGGATCGCGCGTTGCAAAATATCAGCGGTATAGTTTCAAATCCTTATTCGGTGTTTGGTGAAGAAAACTTAACGATTCGCGGCTTTAATACCAACACTGTCTTTTTTGATGGATTTAGAATTATTGAATACGGCGGGTTCGGGGTAAGGAATTTATCCAATGCCCAGAGCATTGAGGTGATGAAGGGCCCCGCAGCCATTCTTTACGGGGCGCTTGAACCCGGCGGGATGGTTAACATCGTGACCAAGCAACCCCAGGCTGCACCGTATTTTTCGGTCGAGCAGTCAATCGGTTCATGGAATCATTACATCACAGACGTTGATGCCACAGGTGCAGTGAATGCAGATAAAACTTTGCTATACCGTCTTAATGCAACCTATGACACACAAAACTCCTGGCGCGAAGGAGACTGGAGCAAAAAAACATTTATCGCTCCCAGTTTTAAATGGCTCATCAGCCCCCAGACGCAAGTGTCTTTTAAAATTGAACATACCCACAATCCCTATACAAACGACAATTCACAAGTTTTGCCTTATGTGAATGGTCAATATCTTCCTTATTCACACTCACAAAATCTGGCCGAGCCTGCTCAAAACGTAATTACAGCAGATAGAACTACAACCAGTTTCAATTGGTCGCACCAATTTAATGACGACTGGATGATCAAAAATCAGTACTTGGTAAACCACGTGGCAGGCCCCGGAATGACTGGAAACATTTTGGGCTTTTATCTGCCAGGCAGCACTGACTGCCTGGGCAATACCGTCCCAGCAAATGCAATGCCTGCCTGCCGCACGATTTATAGTTTTGATGATTCAGATGACACAAAAGCAACCACACTTGATCTGGTTGGTCATTTCAACACCTATAACCTGAAGCATACTTTGTTGCTCGGCGCAGACTACTATCGTGTGGTAAATGTCGTTAAGGATGTATCGGGAAATCTATCAACGATTGATGCCATCAATCCTGTTCACCCGGGCAGCAACCCGATGGTTCTCGATCCCACAACTTACTTTGAAAGCCATTCGTTTACGAATAGTGCCGGTGCCTATGTACAAGACCAAATTAAATTACCCAATCACATTGATGTTACGGCCGGACTTAGATACCAGCAAGTCATCAGTACAAGTTGGAACTCTTCATATGGCACATCTCCTGTTTGGGCTACCCCAATACCAGACCATGCTGTTACACCTAGGATTGGTGTGCTTTGGGAAGCAAAACCCTGGCTAAGTGTTTATAGCCATTACGCGGGAGGGTTTGCAGCCAATGGCGGCACAGACTGGCTTGGCCAGCCGTTAAAATCAAGTGATGCAAAAGAGAAAGAAATTGGCGTCAAGACAGCGTTATTTGATGGAAGGTTGAAAACTTCGTTTGCGTACTTTGACCTGACCAAGACAAATATACCGGTCTGTGATCCTGACCCCGCACACAATCCTGCAGGTTGCATAGCACCAATACCGGGTGCGCCTCAGGCATTGATAGGCGAAGTTAGAAGTCAGGGTGTCGAACTGGATGTGCAGGGTGAAATTCAACCGAACTGGAATGTAATAGTCGCTTATTCCTACACCGATGCGCGCGTTTCAAAAAGCACCTTGGCCGCACCTGCCAGCAATACCTTTCTGGAAGGTCAAAGAATGGCTGACACACCCTACAATATGGCAAGCGTGTGGACTACTTACGATATCAAAAAAGGTGACTTGGAGGGGTGGACATTTGGCGGTGGTGCGACTTCTCGTGGTGCGACAATTGATGCCACCAACACATTTCCAACCAGTGGCTACGCAATCTGGAATGCAATGGCAAGTTATCACACGAAGTGGGGAAAGGCTAAGGCAACAGCGCAACTGAATATAGATAATATTTTTAACCGGGAATACATTACAGCCGCGTCTCCACAATTTTCATATGCCCCTAATTTGGTTGGCGCGACTTTTGGTGCCCCCCGTTCAGTGATGGCATCTTTGAGACTGGAATATTGAAATGCTGATTTTTGGCTGATTGGTGAGCTACATGAGTCGGAAATTTTTCGTCTGGCTTCACCGCTGGGTCGGGCTGTTGATGGTGGTATTTCTCATCATTGTTGGCCTGACTGGCAGTCTTCTGGCTTTTTACGCAGACCTGGATAAACTTATCGCCCCCCAATTTTATGCCAAACCGCAACCGGGTATTGAAAAACTTGATCTTGCCAGCATCGCCGAAAAAGCACAAAAGTTGTTGCCTCACGCACAAGTCTTTGGAGTGTATTTTAATGATGATCAAAATATAATAATCTTTAGACCGAAAACAGATCCTGCAACCGGCAAACCCTATGATCTGGGATTCGATCAGTTGTTCGTCAACCCTTGGACGGGTGAAGAATTGGGGCGACGCAAGGGCGGCGATCTATCACAAGGTATCATTAATCTGATGCCTTTCGTCTATGACCTGCATATGATGCTCGCAATGGGTGAAACAGGCATGTGGATATTGGGCATTGTAGCTTTGGCTTGGACCATAGACTGCTTTTATGCTTTTTATCTGACTTTCCCCGTGGTGTTTTCGCGCTTCTTCTCGCGCTGGAAACCGGCATGGAAAATCAAATGGCGTGCGTCTGCCTATCGGTTGAATTTTGATTTGCACCGTGCATCAGGCCTTTGGCTGTGGCCTCTGCTTTTTATCTTCGCTTGGTCGAGCGTGATGTTTAATTTGCCCAGTGTCTATGAAGGCACGATGCATCCGTTATTGACGTATCCGTCTACCCAAGCTGACACTCAAATTAAATCCGCGCATCCGATTGAAAACCCCGTGCTTGATTTTAGGGGCGCACAAAAAACTGCTGATAAACTTATTTCAGAGCAGGCAGCTAAACACGGATTCACAGTAATCAAACTGGCCGCCTTGATATATGACAAAAGTAGCAGTGCATATACTTACTCTTACTTAAGCAGTCTTGATCTCATGAAGTTATATCCCCTTACTACGCTGACATTCGACGGCAATACCGGCGCGCTTAAATCAATGAATATGCCAATTCGGGAACCCAGTGGTGTGTTTGCGGATACTTGGCTCAAGGCACTCCACCGTGCCGACGTTTTTGGAATGCCCTATCGCATTTTAGTTTGCTTACTTGGATTGGTTATCACCATGCAGTCGGTAACAGGCGTTTACATTTGGTTGAAAAAACGAAATGCCAGAAAGACTTCACAGGAAAAGCACGCGAGACTGGTGCAGGAAGTAACAAAGTAAAAATTGTTGCTGGAAGTCGATATTTTGTTAATTGTTAATTCAGGAAATTCTTAAAATGGCTCGTCGATTTTTTGTCTGGCTACACCGCTGGGTCGGGCTGTTGATGACGGTGTTTCTGATCGTCGTCGGCCTCACCGGCAGTCTGCTGGCCTTCAATACTGATATGGAAAAACTGGTCAGTCCACAACTGTTTGCCTCTCCGCCTGTACCTGATGCAAAGCAACTCGATTTTGCGACCTTGGCTGAACTGGCTCAAATACAGGAACCGCATGCCATCATTGGTAGTTTCCTTGCTGGCGACGAACAGATTCTGATGTATGTCGGTGCACGCACTGATTCCGCAACCGGCAAACCTTATCCGCTCGATTTCGATCAGATGTTTGTGGATCCCTGGACCGGTCGAGAATTGGGGCATCGTAGGTATGGATATCTTTCGCAAGGTATGATCAACCTGATGCCGTTCATCTACGATCTGCACGATACTCTGGCGCTGGGTGTGGGGGGAGCATGGGTGCTTGGCATCGTTGCCCTGGCCTGGACGATTGACTGCTTTTATGCGTTTTACCTGACTTTCCCCGTGGTGTTTTCGCGCTTCTTCTCGCGCTGGAAACCGGCGTGGAAGATCAAATGGTCTGCTTCTGCCTATCGGTTGAATTTTGATTTGCACCGTGCATCAGGCCTTTGGCTGTGGCCTCTGCTTTTTATCTTCGCTTGGTCGAGCGTGATGTTCAATCTGGGGCCAGTCTATGACTGGACGACTGCCAGATTGTTTGATGTGCAAAACGATGATCAAAAAATCGCGGCGTATATGTTGAAAACACCCAATGAAAATCCCCGCATCGGTTGGCAAGAAGCGCAAGGCAGAGCTGAACAACTCATGGCGCAGGCGGCCAAAGAGAAAGGATTTCTTGTCAAAGGAGCGGCCGGTTTTGGCTATATGCCGGAGATGGGTGCTTATACTTACGTCGTGCGAAGCAATCGCTCTGTCAGCGATCGTAATTGGGACGAGCCCTGCATCTGGTTCAATGGTGATACCGGAGCATTGATGGAAGTCTTCATGCCCGTCGGCGAGCATAGTGGTAATACGGTAACCAACTGGCTGCGCGCCCTGCATTTTGCCAATTGGCATAACTGGCTCACCTACCGGATTTTAGTTTGTATTCTGGGGTTGGTCATCACTTTGCTCTCAGTTACCGGAGTTTACATCTGGTATAAAAAATGGAAAGCCCGACGTTCTTCAAAAAAACACGCAAGACTAGTTGAGGAAGAAGCGCGTATCTGAACCCAATGAATCAGTCCCGCGAAAATTCTCCCTCGCTGTTGCTCGTAGTCGACCTCATCTTAATTACGGCAATGTCGCGCAAACCGCAAAAATGCTGGGCAAACATCGCCGTACCCCACAGCGCAAGCTGGCTCGCTTCACACTTTCATGGTATCCGCCACCCATTGGTCATCAAGCGAAATATTGAGCTGCGCCGCAATGAGTCGTCATGCGACAAATTGTCACATTCCCAAGACGGTTTCCTATCGCTACAATTCGGTAGGCTTATTTTGACGACAGTAACTTGCGGTTGCAACCAATTTATTTGATCGGCTACCTGGCACCACCAACACCGGGCGACAAAGCTTGGAGAAAAATATAAAAGGATAAAACATGCTTCAAATATTGACCCGTCGTATCTTTTACATCGCGCTGTTCATCTTCACCTTGCTATATGGATTTGCAGTACCCTTGGCACAGGCACATGCCGGTCATCACGAACATGCCGTGGAGAAGACTGGTGGGGGTGACTTTACACTCACCGGGATAGCGGGGCCGGTTGGGTTAAAAGATTTCCGTGGCAAGGTAGTTGCGATCTACTTCGGCTATACCCATTGTATGGACGCATGTCCGCTGGATCTTGGCAAATTGGGGCACGCACTCAAGTCCATGAAGCCGGAGGAGGTCGAACAGATACAGCCGATTTTTATCTCCGTCGATCCGGCGCGTGACGATGCAAAAATATTGGCTAACTATAGCGCGTCATTCCACCCCAAGCTGATCGGGATTACGGGTTCGGAATCCGAGATAGCAACCGTGGCAAAGTCGTATGGCGTCAGTTATGAAAAAGGGCCGGTCAATGCCGCAGGCAATTATGACATCGAACATCCGTCAGACATTTTTTTGGTGAACAAGGAAGGTAAGCTCTTGCGTAATCTGCCCAAGGGCGCTAATCCTGCAAAAATTGCTGCCGCACTGCGCAAGGCGCTCAAGTAAAAACCATAAACTTGTAAATACAGAAAATGTATAAATGGTTGCGAGGACTGAAACGGGAACAGCTGTTCGGCCTGCTGTTTGTGCTGGCACTCCACTGTGTGGCGCTTTATGGTCTTTGGAGCTATCGAATCATTCCCACCCCGGATGAGGCCATAACTTTAATGGTTAATTTAATCAGCCCTCCGCCTGCAGAAAAGCCGAAATCTCCGATGCCAAAACCAGAAACGCCGAAACCGCGCCCGCTTGATCCGCCGCCGCCCGAACATATACATCTTGCGGTCGAGGCTCCCGTAGTTTTACCTGATGAACCCGTAGTCTATTCCCCTCCCACGCCTCCACCTCCAGCGCCGGTGGTTGAAGCCCCGCCTTTGCCAGCGCAACCTGTCACGCTGGCCAACGAATTGTCGGTAAGTTGTCTGGAGCGTATGCCACCCGATTATCCCGCGATTTCCATGCGCATGAATGAGCAGGGCAAGGTGGTGTTGCGGGTCGAACTTGGCGAAGATGGCCGCGTAGCCCACTTGGAAGTGAAATCAAGTTCCGGTTTCCACCGGCTTGATGAGGCAGCGTTGAGCGCGGTTAAAACCTGGCGATGCAAACCGGCCATCAGAAATGGTATGGCAGTTCATGCAGTGGCCTTACAGCCATTCAATTTTACTTTAGAGGGAAGATGATATGGAGCAAGGATTTGGATTCGCGCATTTTATTTCGCAGTGTGATGCGGTGGGAAAAGGGGTGCTGGCCCTGCTGTTGATACTGTCGCTTGCTAGCTGGTATTTGATGGTGGTCAAGGCGGTAGCCAATATGGGAGCCCGAAAACGGGCTGATGCCTTTTTGAAACAATTCTGGGAAGCTTCGACTATGCAGGAAATGCAAACCAGGCTGAGTCCGGGTGCTGATGACAACGCGTTTTGTGATTTGGCACGACTGGCGTTGACAGTCAGTAACGGCAATCAGCGCGGAGCAGAAAAATTACTGGCCGCAGGCGGAATGTCTGAATACCTCACGCGTGTGCTACGAAATGGCATAGATCAGGAAGCGGCCAAAATTGAATACGGCTTGACGGTACTGGCTTCGGCAGGCTCGGCTGCACCATTTGTCGGATTATTCGGTACGGTATGGGGAATTTATCATGCGTTGGTGCAAATCGGCATGAGTGGTCAAGGAACGCTGGATAAAGTGGCCGGACCGGTGGGCGAGGCGCTGATTATGACTGCGGTCGGTTTGGCAGTGGCGATTCCGGCGGTACTGGCCTACAACGCACTTACCCGCCGCAATCGGATTTGGCTGGCACAACTGGATAACTTTGCTCATGATTTGTATGCCTTGGTGACGGTGGGTGATAAGAAGGTTTGATAGGAGAAAATTATGGCATTCGGAAGTTTCGATTCAAGACGCCATCAGGGGCCGATGGCAGAAATCAACGTGGTGCCACTGGTCGATGTGATGCTGGTGCTGCTGGTGATTTTTATAATTACGGCTCCGCTACTCACCAACGCAGTAAAGATTGATTTGCCCAAGGCATCGAGCAATCCCAATATCACCAAACCCGATCACATAGAATTTGGAATCCGCGAGGACGGTAGTTTGTACTGGAGCGGAGAAAAAGTGGAGTTGGAGACGCTATCTGCACGATTTGCCTTGGAAGCCAAGAAGCAACCCCAGCCCGAGTTGCATATCCGTGCGGATAAGTTGGCACATTACGAACTCGTTGCACAGGTGATGTCTGCCGCGGCCAAGGCAGGTCTGATACGTATTGGGTTTGTTACTGATCCGACGCAATGAATCGGTGCTTGCACGCACTTTTGTCCGTAAGAGTTGCGCAAAATCGTGGGCGGGTGCGACAATATGGAGCACCCTTCATCCAAGGTCGTTGGTCTTCGCGGTGCTGATGGCCCAAAAACACTGAACACAACCCAATAAGGAGAGAATCATGAATAGAAGAGAGTTATTGACGAACGCTGCCGCTCTTGTTGCGGCTGCAACAGCAGGTAATGTTTTTGCTGCCGAAAAAATGGATAACATGGACATGTCCAAGATGGACATGCACCATGAACATCATAAATCCACGCGCAACGAAAAACTGATTGAGGCAGCGTCAGACTGCGCGCTTAAGGCGACTATCTGTTTGCAGCATTGCATTGTAGCCATGGGCGAGGGAGACAAGGATCTTGCTTCTTGTGCCAAATCCGCCAGTCAAGTTGCAGCAGTTTGTGCGGCTTTGCAACAGTTAGCATCAGCAGAATCCAAACATCTTGCAGAATTTGCTAAAGTGGTTATGGAAGTGTGCAAGGATTGCGAGGAAGAATGCAAGAAAACAGAAAAACATCCCGAATGTAAAGATTGCAAAGAAGCCTGTATTACGTGTTACAAAGAATGCAAAGCTATTGCAGCTTAATTCAAGTGAAACATAGAACATGCGTCTTGCATGTTCTATGCAGTTGGATCACTTGAGCAACGTTGGCATTTATCATTTTACGCTCATTTCCAAATCAAATAAGCCACTGATTATTTGGAAAAATTCTGCACAGAATCTTCTTACCTAAGCTCTGTGTGACAAATTGACGCGCGACATCATGTCACATTGTCAATTATCAAAAGATGAATTACATTTCTTCTGCCAAGCCGTCGTGAGTTATTAATCAGTAGTCGCTTCCACAAATCTACTTCTGGTTAAGATCATAACTATTCCCTCAAGAGACGATGGTTTGGTTTTTACATTTTTTAGTAAGTTGTCCGCAAAAAATCACAATGCTTGCAAGTTAGTGGCTGCATGGGGTGCGTCAACTTGACGCGCGACAACATGTCACATTCCCAAGATAATTTTCTATCTGTAAACTCACCCTCCAATATCTTCAAAGTACCAGAAATAAAACAGGTACGCCAAATAGAACACTCGTTAAGGGCAATAACGATTAACTTTTGAGTAACGCAGCTTTGAGTTGCATCTCAAACACATCAAAAATTCTCAACTAGGAGGTTGAATTGCAAGTTTCTACTCATCGTTCTTATAGTCTAAATTCACTTGCGCTTGCCTTGAGCGTAGCGTTGGTCAGCCATTCCGCTTGGGCGGAAGAGGTTGTACTTTTAGCGCAAGCTGATACTCAGAGTGGTGAGGGAGTAGCACCTTCCCGTGCTTCAAATACTGATGCTGTGTCTCTGGTGGAACTGCCTCCGATTCAGGTGAAGGGCGTAAATAGTAGCTACAAAGCAAAAAATACCAGTGCGGGCAGCCGTACGGACACTCCCATTGAGCGCATTCCCCAATCCATCGTGGTCGTACCCAAATCGATGATTGAAGACCAAGGTGTGACTACGCTTTCAGATGCTCTGCGCAACGTAAGTAATGTAAGCTCGATAGATGAGCGCAACGCAAATATTATGCCTTTCATGATTAGGGGCTTCTACGCAGCTACGGTAGTTGATGATGTAGCTATGCCCGGTTACACCCCTGATCAGGAAAGTTTGGCAAATGTAGACCGTATTGATGTGATCAAGGGGCCAACAGGAGCTTTGTTTGGCAGTGCGCAAGGAGCGGGCAATTTCATGCCGCTGGGGGGAACAATTGCCATCACCACAGTCAAGCCGAACACAGAAACCGCCACCAGCACAGTCGGTGTACGCTTAGGCAGTTTTTCGGAAAAGGCGGCAAACTTCGATTTCAATCACCCTCTAAATTCTACCTTCGCCGTCCGGATAGCAGGCGAAGTGTCCGACAAAAATAGCGAGACCAGCGGCGTGTTCTTCAAGAAGAAAGCAGTTTCACCTAGTTTGGCATGGACGCCCAATTCAGACACTGAAGTGGTGCTGCGCGGTCGCTTTTTGGACAGTAGCACGTTGGATTATAGCGGTCTTCCTACAACAGGAACGTTAACCAATGCAGGTTTTACGTTATCTCGCAGCTTCATTTTCACCTCAGCGGGTTTACCTCCTACGACTGACAAAGCACAAGGCATTAACTTGCAGTGGAATCAAAATCTAAATGAAGCATGGAAGCTATCTGTAGTTGCTGCTTATAACCAAACCACTCTCGATGAACGTGGAGTATTTGGAGTCGCTACGTTTGATCCAACCGCGAATCCTTATGGCTGCTATGCTTGGGGCACGGCTGGGGTAACGACGAATAGTCTTTGTGGTATCCGCATGTGGGAGCAAACTAAAACAACCACTTTGTCGCCTAGCTTGACGACAAAATTCGACCTTGGCACAGTCAAACACACAGTTAATTTTGGTTTGGATTACGAAAATACCACCGATAATGCGAATATGCTTTATAGCAATGGAACCGGTTATTTGGCCAATCTTAACGTGGCTAATCCCGTTTCGCCAGCTTGGGTAGAGCCTGTTGTTCCTGCCACCCCTCAGATGACGGATACCTATAAATCTAACGTAGCTTATGTTCAAGAACAGGCTGATGTAGGTAAACTACATTTGCTGGGCAGTATCCGATACTCCACGATTGATGTGACCGATTTGTACGGCGCAATGGGAGTAAATAATGTAACCTCCAACAGAAAAACTACACCACGTGTAGGAGCAACTTACGAATTTACCAACCAAATTTCAACCTTCTTGGGATTTTCAGAGGGTATTAAAGTTCCAATCCTTGCGTTGTATGAAACGCCACCCAAACCTGAGAAATCGAAGCAAACTGAAATTGGCTTACGACTGAAAGATTTGGGCGGTATTTCAGCCACGCTGGCCTATTTTGATCTGACCCGTGAGAATGCTACCATTGGTGATCCGAACAATCCGGGGTTTTCGATCCAAGAGGGTGTACAGCAATCGCGTGGTGTCGATCTGGATTTACGCTGGCAAATTACGTCAGAGTTTACGGGCCTTGCTGCGATCTCGACGCAAACTGCAAAAGATATTCAGGATACGAATGCAGCACTGGTGAACACTCAATTGTTCGACGTACCCAAGCAGACCGCTCGAATAGCTGGCCGTTATGACATTCAAAGAGGAAACCTCATCGGGCTTGGTTTTGGATTCGGCTTAACGTACAGTTCTAGTTTGCCGGGTAATTCCACAAATACATTCTTCACTCCGGCGGCCACGATTGCTGATGCTCAACTCTCGTACAAAGCAAGGAATATGCGCTTTGGTTTGAACATCAACAACCTATTCGACAAAAAGTACTATTCGCCTTCAAACTATTTTCTTGGCGGTCAAGTGATTCCTGCGCTCCCGCTCACTTTTTCCACTACTGCCACCTTCTCGTTTTAAAGAAAACTACGGCAACGTTATGACTGACGTTGCCGCAATCATTAATGGATGCCCTGCATATGTATCGTAGAACATTTCTTCATACACTGGCTGCTTCAGGCGTGGCTGCCGCCTTGCCGGGCGTCGCGAACGCCACCACGAAAGAGGTAGCGGAGCAAGCCCCAAAGGACAACTCCGTTGTTCAACCTTTGTTGCCTCCCACTAATGGCCCTGTTCCGGTGGCGTTCCTGCTCGCCGAAGGTGCCGTAGTAGTGGATTTTGCCGGCCCTTGGGGGGTGTTCGAATACGTGAACACTCCTGCCACAGATTATGCGCCATTCCAGCTTTATACGGTGTCCGAGTCCCCATCCCCGATTAAGGTATCAGGCGGCATGATAATTGTCCCTAACTACACGTTGGACAATGCACCGCAGCCCAAGATAATCGTGGTTCCGGCAATGGGCGAACCCAGCGAAGCGATGCTAGCCTGGCTCAGGAAAACTTCCAAGGGGACTGACCTGACCATGTCAGTCTGTACCGGTTCTTTCATTCTCGCCAAAGCGGGACTACTCTCGGGCAAAGAGGCCACAACGCATCACAGCGCTCTCACTCTGTTTACAGCAGACTTTCATGACATCAAGGTAAAACGCGGTGCGCGTTTCGTCGATGCCGGCGACATATCGACTGCGGGAGGACTGACGTCAGGTGTTGATTTAGCTTTGCACGTCGTTGAGCGCTATTATGGACGGAAAGTGGCGGAGGATACGGCAACATGGCTTGAATATCAGGGCCAAGGTTGGAAGAACCCGAACTCGAATTTCTTTCCGAAAAATCCGGTGTCGACGGAAAAACATTCGTTCTGTCCAGTATGCGGAATGGAGGTTAACAAAAAAACGGCACCGAATGAAGTTTATCGAGAGCATAAATATTACTTCTGCTCGGAAGAAGACAAGAAGCGTTTCGATCAATCACCAGAGAAATTCATCGGCCAATAACTCCAATCCCGACAAACCTGCCATCGGTTCCAAGCACGTTATTGGACTAACAAAAGTGACTATCAAACAACATGGCGAATGCAAATATTCTGAACTCTGGCGAATGCCTCCTGACTTATCGTCCTCTTGGTATTAATTAGCTCCTTACTGAGGGTAGTAAATTTTGACCATGAATAGTATGAATCGCCGTTATTTCTCAAAGGTTGTAGTTGTTTTAGGTATCTCTACTTTATTGTGTGGTACTCGTGGAGCGGCCTCCAAGGAGTCTGGCGGCACTACTGATACTGGAAATGCTCCTGAGAATTTAGAGGAGATGGAATCGCAGCACATGGAGGTCATGCAAAAATATGGATCTTTCATGTCTGGCCCCAAGCTGACTATTGGGATGGTGGTTTATCCCGGTATGTTTTTGCTGGATTTGATTGGACCTCTAACAGTATTTGAAGCGCTCATGAATCGAGAGATTCATTTGATTTGGAAGAATCTTGACCCTGTGAAGTCAGAAGGGGCTGCTTCAATTCCAATAACTCCAACGACAACCTTTATAGATTGCCCAAAGAATCTGGACTTATTGTTCGTGCCTGGCGGTGTGCCCGGAATGTTTTCTGTGATGGAGGATCCGGAGGTCATCGCCTTTTTGACTGAGCAAGGAAAGTCTGCCAAGTACATTTCTAGCGTTTGTACAGGCTCCTTCATTCTTGGCGCGGCAGGCTTATTAAATGGATACCGTGCAACGAGCTATTGGTCAATGGTTGATACATTGAGAGAGTTTGGTGCTACTCCCGTTCGGAGCAGGGTTGTAATAGATCGAAATCGAATCACAGCAGGTGGCGTTACAGCAGGCATCGATTTTGGATTGAAGATAGTGGCTCAACTCAGAAATCCAGAATACGCTCAAGCAATTCAACTTTATCTTGAATATGATCCAGCACCGCCTTATAACTCTGGATCACCCAATAAGGCCCCCAAACGTGTCAAAGAATTTATTTCCGATATGTCTTTAGGTCTAAACAAGATGACTGTGACCACAGCTAAGAAGATTCGTAAACTTTATCCGCAGCGGTTTAAGGGGTAAATTCACTTCGCTCTAAAAAATATTGCCATGCGACAAATTGCCACGCGACAACATGTCACATTCCCAAGGTGATTTTTCATGAGTAAACTACGTTCGATAGCTCAGAGAATGATTGCTAGGATTTTTATCGAGTAACTCGATGGACAGTGTGATAAATCACAAGATGCTGAAAATATAACAGGTAGCCTTGCCTGAGTAATTTCAATATGTAGATCGGACAAGAGCGATTTCATGATGTGTTGAAAAGTCTTAAATCCTTCTTAACTCAAATATGCATGACTATTTAAAAAGGGCAGAACTTTTCAATACAAAGTGGACAAACTTTATTTACCAGAGTTAACTACACTGCAAAATCTGAAAACTACTAATATTTTATAAACGAAAGAATCTTAGAAACGTTACTAATAGAATCTGTAATGCTCATTACAGTTGGTATTGACTTAGGTAACCCCATGAATGAAATCAATCTATTAGTTGGAGAACTACCCACCCCAGTGGTTGCAGCATTGCGTCGGGTATTAAAACCGTTGATTCGGCTGTTGCTGTCATATGGCTTCCAATATCAGACATTCTGCGATCTGGTTAAGTGGACCTATATTCATGTTGCAGAAGAAGAATTTAAGCTGGACAAAAAGAATCAAACCGATAGCCGTATCAGCTTGTTAACTGGAGTTCATAGGCGCGATATCCATCGATTGCGCAAAGAATCCAGTCCTGAAAATACTCTTCCTTTGCACTCTTCCATGAGTGCAAAGTTGCTGGCCATATGGAGTGGAAATGAGAAATATACAGATTCGCACGGAATTCCATTACCACTGCCTCGTTCAGCCAGCAAAGGTGGCGACCATTCTTTTGAAGGCCTGGTAAGTTCGGTTAGTAAGGATTTTCGTGCCCGCGTTGTGCTGGATGATTGGGTAAATCAAGGAATTGCCACGATTGACGAAGACGACAATGTGCATCTGGTTGCTGATGCCTTCGCCGCACCAAAAGGAATTGAAGAGAAGTCTTTTTATTTCGGACAGAATATCCACGACCACCTTGCAGCTACTGTCAAAAATTTATCCAGCGGCACTCCTCCATTTATGGAGCGTTGCGTGTATTACAGCAACCTTACAGCAGAGTCAGTCAAGGAACATGAGCGTGTTGCTAGGCTATCGGGAATGAAAGCTTTGCACTTGGTCAACCGCCATGCTGTGGGATTAAAAAAGCAGGATGCGGGCAAACCTGATGCAATCTATCGGGCTAATTTCGGAATTTACAACTACTCAGAGATCAATCGTGGAGAAGGATCTCATGAAAATAAATAGTCTTTCAAGACTATTGAGAAAATAAATCAATATGTTATTTATGTGAGCGTAAATCATTAATGATTGCTACCTCTAACGACTGCCAAGTAAATGCCTATTGTTTGGGTGACTTAATCTCTGACTCTACGGAGATTAAAAATTACGGCCAATTTTTGATTTGGCATCAAGAGGCACTACAGAAATTTCTTCCTCATGAATTGATGATTTCAGCGTGGGGTGATTTCTCCATGGACCTCATTTTTTATAGAATTGTTGCTCCTACTATCGGCAATAGCACTGACATTATGGCCGAAAGAGAAATGACGTTATTTCTGAAGCGACTCTATTCTCACTGGATTTTAAATGCTGGTAAACCATTTCAACTCGTAAGCGATCAAAGTATTATTCGTTGTCGGGAAATTCAAAATAAATCGCTTAAAACCAGCCTAAAGAATTTGAAATCAGCTCAATTCCACGGCATTCGTGATGTGCGCACAGGAAGTGATTCATTTTATGTTTTGTTAAACTCAAGTACATCCATTGAACCTCATAGTAAGAAATTACTGCATCAAATCTTACCGTATATCGATTCAACCTTGAGGCAAGTTGAAAGCTTTCCTGGTCCATCTGAGGAAGAGTTATTCTGCGCAGATAAAGTCAAGTCTTCTGTGGCTAAGCTTGATAGTGCAGCCGATCTGAGTGACCGTGAATCTCAAATTATGGGATTTGTTTGCGCAGGTAAAACAAATATTGAAATAGGTTTGATTCTGGATATTAGTTCATTTACTGTTAAAAATCATTTGCAACGAATTTTCAAAAAACTGAACGTTGTCAGTCGAAGCCAAGCCATAACTCAGATGCGGGGGCAGCTTAAATCGTTGTAATCCGCTTGCTTCTGTTATCTAATATGAATTGTTAGTGCATGCCAGGCATGTCAGGCATGTCAGGCATGTCGTGCATATTATGCGTTTCACCCATCGGTTTTACATCTGCCTTCACCGAGATTTTCTCTCGTGTTTTGTCGGAATATTCTATTGTCAACGTCAATGGTACGCTATCACCTGCGATAAGAGGCTTTTTTAGGCCGATTAGCATGATATGGCCATTTCTGTCCAAAGCAACATCTTGTTTTGAGGGAAGAGGTAAAGCATCTAATTGACGCATTATCATCATTCCGTTTTCATGTTTCATCGTATGAATTTGTGCGCTGTCTGACAACGGGCTGCTGGCTGCTATCAGTTTCGAATCCTTCTGGCTAGTAATATGAAGCGAAACTGCGGCACTATCCTGACCGGGTGCGCTCGCTCGTATCCAGACATCACTGACTGAAACATCACTCGCACATGCTTGGGTAGCAAAAAATAAAGTTACAATACTTAATAGAAGCTTTTTATGCATTATGGTTTTACCTCAAAAGGTACGTCATTATTATTTCAAGATTCTATCTGGTGATCCGCCCACTCAAAATAATCAAGCTAGTGAAAGTTCTTTGATGAAACAATAGTACTACTTTGATAATCATTTCATCAATTTTAATTTTTAAAATCTATTGCGTTGCGACAAAATGTCGCATTCCAATTTAAAGATAGATGTATTACAGTTCATATCGCCGAGCCAACTGTTAGCGCTGGTCATTGGAACGATCTCCTCCAATATGGACTAGTCTCTCAATCCTCCAAGATGTTGGCTTGGTTTTTTTCATTCCTTAATAAACTCTCCAGAAGAAATCACAACAGTTAAGAGAAGTGCCTGCATGGGGGTGCGACAATTTGACGCGCGACATCATGTCACATTCCCAAGATGATTTTTTATAAGTAGACTCCTCCTCGAATATTTTACAAAGTACCTAAAATAAAAAAGTACAGATGTGAATTGAACGCTCGTTGTCGTCCCTTAACGAGTTAACGAGAATTAAAGGGGAATTACACAGTGAAGAAAAAACTCTCTGCGCTCATCAGCGCACTGCTGGGGTTGGTTGTCTACACCAGTTGCAATGCCGTCGAATCAGGCCAACCCGCTCCCAAGTGCGAGATTGCAGCGCTGGGCAGTTCATCAGCTACGGATACCAGTCGCTATCAGGGAAAAGTTGTATATGTCGATTTTTGGGCATCATGGTGTCCTCCCTGTCTCAAAGCTTTTCCCTTTCTTAACACCTTGGATTATGACCTGCATGACAAAGGACTGGAAGTCATAGGCGTGAATGTGGATGAAAACATCAGTGACGCTAACGAATTTCTCAAAAATCATGCATCAAGTTTTGTTGTGGGTTCAGATACCAAAGGTGTGTGTCCCAAATCTTTTGGCGTAATGGGCATGCCTTCATCCTATCTGATTGATCGCAAGGGAATCGTACGTCTCGTGCATATAGGCTTTCGCGAAAGTGATCGCGAGGAATTACGCCACAGCATTGAAAAACTGCTGGGTGATAACGACCAGATAAGTTCAGCATCGAATACCGAAAATCTTAATCACCATCAATAGAGGTTTCCCATGAAACGAGTGAAATGGACGAATGCGGGGGGTGCTTTTTGCCTGGTTCTTGCGTTATCAGGTTGTACTTCAGTCGCCCCCTGGGAACGGGGCAATCTCGCCAAGCCGATCATGGCGCCTGATCCGGCACCGTTGCAATCGTCCTTGCGCGTCCATGTGTACGCAAGCCGAGAGGCTGCGGGTGCAGCGACGTTCGGTGCTGCGGGAGGTGGCTGTGGCTGCAACTAAAGTGAAGAAGCTTGAGCCCTTGCGCAAAGTAATGCGTCCCAATTCAGTTTTATTTCCACGTTTGACCAAGCTGGCAGAAGCTTGCCGTGCAGTGTTTAGTTATCACGCTAAGGTAGTTGAGCTGCGTGCTCAGTCAACTCAATTCATGCGTTCACCCCCCGCACAATCTAACAACGCCAATCGCAGTGCGGCCCTGAATGCGTTGCTGCTTTCCGCGCTGGCCTTGCCTGGCATGGTGGGTACAGCACACGCTTCCTCAGACGATGTCGTCAAGGGAACGACTGCGAAGGTCAATACCTTGCCCAGTCTGGACGATACTGCCCGACCTGATGAGGATCAGGAAATCGGCATTCAGTATAGTCATTATCGCGAGGGGGCTCGAAACCTTATAGGTCCTGTCACCACGGGAATCATTCCGGCTTCTCCGGGTTCTACGGTGACCGGAACCACGACAGGAATTGGGAATCTGCAACAGATGACTCCGATCGTGGCCGACGGCGAGCATGCCTACGCAAAGTTCAGAATAGGTGATCGTACACGGGTTGGCATCGACTTTGTTCAGGATGTTTGGTCTGGAGCATCTCCTTTGGCAACACTGCCGGCCAGCATGATCACCGGCGCATCTACCTCTGCGCATGTTTCCGGGTATTTCAATGCACAAGGCCAGCCACTTTACCAAAGCTCTTATCAGGCCAATGCCAATCCTGCCAATCCCGCCGGCACTCCACAACACCTTGTGTACACCCGTGATACTAAGATCGGGCATTCCATGGGCTATGCCTCGGCGGAAACGCGTAAACAAACCACGCTAAAGTACGGTTACGACTGGGACGATACCTCGATCGATATAGGCACCGGTGTTTCAAGCGAAGTCGATTTTCTGTCAAAGTTTGCCAATGTTGCCGTACGCCGCGATTTAAATGACAAACGCACCAGCGTCAATCTTGGTTTGAGTTATACAAATGGCTATACCCACGCCGAATGGAATGCTGACGGTTATCACCAAATGGCGAGAGATGCTTGGCCCGGACAGTTCAACGACACAGTCATAGCTGGAACCCGATTGCGTAACGGACAACTAGGTACTTTCACTGCGCCTCTAATCACCGGAAGCCGCAACGATATTGCGCTGACTGGCGGCGTAACCCAAGTGGTGAACAAAAATGATGTGGTCAGCACAGGGTTCGGATACACCAACACCACGGGGTTCTTAACCAACCCCTGGAAAGGTGCCAATGTATTTTTTCCGGCTGGCCCTGATCCTGCTGTACTTGCTGCTTATCCGACCATCTCCTACGGGTATGGCAGTCTTGAACTGGAGAAACGTCCGTCTTTACGCAATCAGTTCACTTGGGATACGAGCTACCTGCACTATTTTGACCACCAGAATGCTGCTGGGCAATTGCACTACAGTCTGTTTGTCGACAGTTGGGGGATTATTGCGCATACGGTAGATGGTGAATGGCGCCAATCATTGGGTAATAACTGGATCGTTACACCGCGCCTTCGCTATTACACTCAATCGGCAGCCAATTTTTATGCTCCATACTTCTTTGCTTCCTCCATAGCCGATCTGCCCAACCATAACTTTTCCAGCGACGAACGTCTTTCGGCATTTGGCACCCTAAGCCCGGGAATCAGCGTCAGCAAGAAGCTTAGCCGGGGATTAAAGCTGGAAGCGGGAGTTGAGTACTCTGAACGTTCCGGCTCCCTCAAGCTTGGCCCCGGTGGTGATGGTTCGTATGCCGATCTTCATTCCTACACATTCAATCTTGCCCTGCGTGGCAGCCTGGACAGTTCCGGCACCAAGAGTGATAGCAGCTTGTCCATGCAACATCAGCACATGAATGAGCGCGACGATCTTCCCGTGGGACGGATGGATGGAATGTCATCAGGTAGCATAAACAATCACACCATGCCTGCAAGTGAACATGGCAATGCTTTGGCAGGAACGATGCACAGCATGCATGACATGTCAGGAATGGATATGTCGAGTATGTCTCATGAAAGCAATGCCAATGGCAGTGTCAGCGTGCATACCGCTTCTCCGGTCACGATGGATGGGATGAGCGGGATGTCACATGACATGTCAGTGGACAACAGTTCAGCATACACCCAACACATGACGCATCACGATCACGCAGATGCCCCGGCCGGAGTCATGAATGCGCACATGATGGACGAACCGGGTAGCGTCATGCTCAGCTATACGTTCGAGCAGGATAGGCAGGGTGGCACGCCGACCCGTGGAACGCAGGCCGTGGCTAATTCAACTGCGAGTAGCGGCATGTGGATCAGCGACATGACAATGAACATGCACATGGTCGAGCTAATGTACGCCCAGAACGCATGGCTGAACTGGATGGTCATGCCGCAGTTGGTCGAAAGCACCATGAATATGTCCATGTACGAAATCGTTGGCGGAGGGTCGATGGCCGGCATGATCATGCCAATGCGCACCTTCATGTCGAACGGCGGCATCGGTGACACCACCGTTACTGCGCTTATCCGGCTCTGGGATGGAGCAGGCCAGCACTTGCATCTCAGCCAAGGTATTAGTGTTCCCACCGGTTCGGTTAGCAAGCGTCAGGGCGGAACTGACGGAGGTAACGGGACAGTCTATCCCTATGACATGCAAACAGGCAGTGGCACTTGGGATTACAAACCCAGCGTGACTTATACCGGGGCAAGTCACCAATGGAACTGGGGGGCGCAACTCGGCGGCACCGTGCGGTTGCAAAACCATAACAGCGCCGGTTATTCGTTGGGTAACGAAATCAACTTAACAGCCTGGGGCGGCTACCGGATAACACCTTGGCTGAACGCTACAGTGCGCGAGCTCCATTCAGATAAAGGCGCGATTAACGGTGCATTCAATTCAGCGCTCCCCACGTCCATGTACTTCACCTCGGACTATACACAGGCAAACTATGGTGGTCACTTCGACGACCTTGGTCTGGGGCTTTCGTTTGCATTGGGTACCGGCACCTATGCCAACGACAAGCTTAGCTTCGAATGGCTGAAACCAATCCGTACTGATTTCAATGGCACCCAGCCCAACCGTGTCAGTAGCGTATTCATGAGCGCGAAGTTTTTATTCTGAAATGGGCAAGGACACTTTTATGATTTGTGGAGGAATGATGATGGTTCAGCAACGGAAATGGCTTTGGAATAGCGCACGCTCTGTCTGCGCTGGCGCTCTCGTGTTTGCGCTGGCCTCGTGTGGCGGTGGTGGAGGTAATAATGGATTTAGTCCCACAGGGGGATTTGGCGGTACATCGAACGTCGTCACCGGAGTGGTCGCTGCCGGTCCGGTCAGTGGCGCTCAAGTCTGTGCTTTATCTTTGAACGCCGGTGCCGTGGTGGCGGTCATAGGGAATTGTGCCACGACCGATTCTTCCGGCAACTACTCGATCAATCTCGGCACTTATAATGGCCCTGTGTTATTACAGGCGACGCACGGCAGTTATACGGATGAAGCGACAGGACAGACCGTCAACCTCGATAGCAGTTCGCCCAACGGCGCCGGCCTGCGCAGTATGTTGGTGAACCCGACTGGAGGCACGGTCAGCGTAGCCATCACAGCATTGACTGAAGTGGCTTATCAGATAGCTGACAGTTCTGCATCGGGACTCACCCCCACCAACATGAGCGCAGCCATCGCTAGCGTGCAGACCAACTTTGGCATCACCGACATCATCGGTACCATGCCTGTTGATGCCCTCCACATACCCAATACGGCGACACCTGCTCAAAAGACCTATGCGCTGGCCCTGTCGACCATGTCGCAATACGGCAAGAATCAGGGAATCACCCTCGCCGCCACGGCTACTGCCTTACAAGCCTGCCTTGCTTCACCTACTACTAGTTGTGGCAGTGGCGCCTCAAACATTGGCACACAACTAAGCACGGCAACGAGTAATTTCTTATCGGGAAATAGTTCTCTCACCGGATTTGTCGGTGTCAGTCTGCCGGTGGCTAATTTTGGCAACGTCACGATTAACGGTGGTGGCAGTAGTTCCGGTGCCACTGGGGTACCACTATCGCTGATGGCAGGAGTGGTGACGGGTGCTGGCAGCCAGAATGGGCCGGGGACAACGGCACTGTTCAATAGTCCCTCTGCGGCGACGATGGACAACCATGGCAACATGTATGTCGTTGATAGTAACAACAACGTTATTCGCAAGATCACACCCGCCGGCATCGTGTCAACTTTGGCCGGCACTCCGGGAGTGACTGGATCGAACGATGCTACTGGTCCACAGGCGAGTTTCAACGCCCCCACCGGCATTGCTTTTGACAGCGTCTCAGGCAATCTTTACGTAAGCGATACCGGTAACTTCACGATACGTCAGATCACGCTTCCGGCCGGGACAGTGAGCACCTTTGCAGGAACGGTGGGAGCGGGCAATGCATCAGGTGTATCCCCCGACGGCGCTTATGCGATTTTCGGGCATCCCACCGCCGTCGCTGCTATTGGCGGTCTTATCTATGTTGTTGACCCAATCAGTGGTTTCACAAATATCCGTATCGTCACCCCGACGCCAAATGGTACTACGCCCAGCAGTACCACAACAATTGTTGGTGGTGCAAACATGAGTAATCCCTATTGCACGGGGAGGTGCCGTACCAATTACGTTAACGCTTCCGGCACGCTCTCGTCCTTTTCGCAGTTTTATTATGCTAGACAGTCCATTGCTTTCGACCGCTCAAGCGCGAATCTCTCTTCTGGGAACCTCCTGATCGCCGATACCGGTAACAATGCAGTCCGCATGATGACCCCGTCCGGTGTGGTAACAACCTATGCGGGTGCATGCCCACCTTCCGTTCCTGCTGCTGGCAGTACGACCACGCCCCAGTCGTGCACCGGCGTGATCGCGGCGACCTTCCAAGGTCCGACCAGCGTGGCCGTTGATGCTTCAGGCAACCTCTTTGTGCTCGACAGTGTAGGTATTCAGAAGATTACCCCTGCCGGAAGTGTAACGACGGTCACATCATCAGTTGGTTCTAATAACTTGCAATTTTTGTTCGTCGATGCTTCAGGTAACCTCTTTGCTGGCAACAATGGAACGATCCAGAAGATCTCTTCTTCGGCTGTCTTCACGACCTTCGCCGGAGTGAACGCGACAGGCGCTACCGACGGCATCGGCAGTGCGGCGCGTTTCAATTATCCCACTGGCATAACCAGCGATGCTGCAGGAAATTTGTATGTGACAGATAACGGCAACAACACCATCCGTTCAATATCGCCTGGCGGCAATGTGATGACCCTGGCCGGTGCCGCCGGAACATCAACTTCTAGTCTGACTTGCTACGGCGATAATTCGACCGCTAATTGCGGCGATGGAGCCGGTTCTTCAGCCAGTTTCAACGGCCCGTATGGTGTTGCGTTCGACACCTTCTCAGGCAACCTCTACGTCGCTGACTCTTACAGCAGCACGATACGGATGGTTACCCCGAACGGGGTGGTCTCGACCTATGCAGGACTATCGGGAATTTATCAAACGTTAGACGGTACTGGTCCCGGCGCAAACTTCAGCACGCCGTCGGCAATCGCTACCGACGCTTCCGGCAACGTTTATGTTACAGACAGTTACGATTCGGTTATTCGCATGATTGCCCCCGGCGGCATCGTGACCACCATTGCGGGTACGGCAGGTTCATCGGGCTCGACCGACTCACCGACAGGGCCGGCCACTGCGGCGAGTTTCAGTTCTCCACAAGGTATTGCCATAGACAGCACCGGTAATATCTATGTATCTGACACTGGCAACAGCACGATCCGCAAGATCACCCCGGCCGGACTGGTAACGACTTTTGCTGGCACCGCAGGTACAACAGGCAATCAAGATGGCATCGGCGCTAATGCCAGTTTCAGATCGCCACAAGGCTTGATCGTCGATAGCAGCGGCAACCTCTACGTTGCCGATACAGGTAACAGCGCAATTCGTAAGATCAAACCTGATGGCACTGTTTCAACAATCGCCGTGCAGACGGGTAGTGCTGGGGGCCTGCCTGTGCCACTGCTCGCTCCGACCACTTTGACTCTGATTGGCACAACTCTGTATGCGATTTCCGGAAATGCTGTGGTGTACATCGCCAATGTACCTTGATTTGAGTACTCAGAAATTTTTGTCTTGTTATGAATGCTTGCAAGGAATAATCTCTGCGAAAAAAGCTTTATTACAAAACACAGTGATGAAAAGATCCCCGGTTTTGCCGGGAATCTTTTCTCTGTCACTGCCAATTGAATAAATAAGATCAAACTGGAAAGACTGCAATTGCAATAACCGTATCAAGGTAGGCATATTGTTCATGTCGACCCTTCTAAAGTTAAAGCCATAAACTTTTAAAATAGATATAACATCATGAATCGCTCAGATTTGATACACCGTATTGCAGATTTGCACCCTCAGCTCTCAAGCAAGGACGCCGAACTTGTGGTTCGAATTATTCTTGAAGCAATGACCGAAACACTTCAACGTGGTGACCGAATTGCCATTCGTGGATTAGGTAGTTTTTCCCTGAAATACCGCCCACCTCGAATTGGTCGAAATCCCAAGACTGGCGCCAAAGTGGCTGTGCCGGCTAAATACATACCGCATTTCAAAGTCGGATCAGAATTAATTAGGCGTGTATGCTGTTCTGGTTAGTCCAACCAGTCTTGCCGTTGTTGGTAATTCATTGTTTATCACATCGGGAGACGGGGTGGTGTATATAGCGACACCCTGATTTGCTTACATATCAACAAGACCGTCGAATCGAACAGCAAGTAGCAATGTGTGGGCTTGCCCCATTGGACGGATCGGCGGAAAATCTTGCTTATTGGGAAATTTGTAGATATAGATGGCTTTCTTGATCGGGAAATTCATATTCTGAGATGGGTAAAAAGCTGAGTCATTTTCGATATCGCTTCAAAGCGATGGGTTCGCCGTGCGAAGTTCAGGGCTTTGTTTCCAGCCACCCGGAGGGCGAAGCGATTGTGCAGAAAATTGAAACTGATGTGGCTCGTCTGGAGCAACGCTATTCGCGCTATCGGCCGGACAGTCTGCTGTCAAAAATCAATCTCGTGGCGGCCTCCGGTGGAGAAATTGAAGTTGATGAGGAAACCGCAGGGTTGTTCAATTATGCAGCAACTTGTTATCAGCAAAGCGATGGTCTTTTCGATATTACCTCAGGTGTGTTAAGGAAAGCCTGGCGGTTTGATCACGGTGAATTACCCGATCCAGAATTGATTTCCAAACTTCTTGAGACAGTTGGCTGGGAAAAACTGAACTGGAATCCTCCTATCATAAAGTTTCCTCTACCCGGAATGGAGATTGACTTGGGCGGAGTGGTCAAGGAATACGCGGCTGATCGTGCAGCTTCGCTTTGCGAAGCCGCTGGTATGCGAAGCGGGCTCATCAATCTTGGTGGTGATATCCGTGTGGTTGGTGAACGACCGGATGGCAGCCCCTGGATTATCGGGATTCAGCATCCTAGAAAATCAGGACAATTACTTCAGAACATGGAAGTCTATCAGGGAGGTATAGCGACAAGTGGAGATTATGAACGCTGCATTATGGTTGGTGAGGAGCGCTATAGCCATATCCTAAATCCCCGAACCGGTTGGCCAGTAAAACATCTTTCAACGGTTTGTGTGGTGGGAGATTTCTGTCTGATCGCTGGAAGCTCCTCAACTATAGGTATGTTAAAAGAAGAAGATGGACCGGCATGGCTGAAGAATTTAGGTCTGCCACATATATGGATGGATTCTAATGGTCAGGTTGGAGGGCTTTGACTATTGTTCGCTGATCCTGCCAACCCATTATAATGTCAAGCGTTATTTACCCTAATAGTTATTAATGTCATGAATGTTTAAGTTGTATGCAGACTCTCCCGAATTATGAACTAATAACCATTTTGCTAAAAGCTCAAAGTCTGAAATGGCTAAGTTGTGTGCCTTTCTTAAAAATCACTGCTAGGTCAGGATTGGGTTAGAAGTGAACTCACGATGACTTAAAAACCGGACTCTCCCGCAGGCTAGTTCTACACCTCTTCAAAAAATCTTCAGCGTCCGCAATGGCCGAAATGAAGGCGGCAGGCTCAACATCGGCCAAAGGAGACTTTGGCGTTTTTATGAAAATGGTATCGGTTCAGCCAGCCGGGATGTCCGCTTTACTTTTTCGAACAGTCACTTCCGCACCCCCTTGCAGTCCTTCAAATTTCTCGACACGGAAAATTTAGGTTTGAATTCTCCGGTCTGAGCAACTTATTGCGCAGATCGATTGAATGAGTTGTTATGCCCCGTCTAGCTCCGGTCAATGTAGAGAATATCGCAGCGAACTTCAAGCTTCTTCCTCTCTCCAGGCTTTGGTAGGAAGCTTTGGCGAAGTTCTTCTGGGACTGGAATAAATATCCGATTCTTCATTACGATAGTACAAGTCTCGTATTGTCCGCCACCAGATTGCAGAGCAATCAAGCTCTGTGTCTGCACATCATAATAAAGTCCAAATCCGCCGGATTGGTGTTCAAATATGAACAATGCCTTCTGCCCTCCCCATACAACAGAAGTGCGATGTGGCTGAAGAAAAAAATCACCCCTCTCTTCACGGACTCGATCCGTTATGGCAATAAAGCACCGGTAACCTTTCAGTGATTCTTCGTTATCTGCAATGGTCAGAAGTTTTCTCTCAGTTTCGATATCGAGCCGCTGGATTGAAGGCTCAGCCTCGAAGGTCGGCTGATGTGGACCTCGCATTGCTCGCTCATTGTCAACAACATCTGGAACAACATCCCTCACTGTGCCCGCGACTGTTGAATCAATAACCTGATAGCTTCGAGCCACCGCATCTTTTCTGGTGGCAGCCTGGGTCATAGTGATTTTTCCATTCAAGTAGTCCTGCCAAAGCGAGGTCAAATTTTCCAAATCTGTCACCTCGTACTCAAATATCTCTCGGCTTCGTTGGATTGACTTCAAGAATGCTTCAGCCCCCTGACGTGTTGCACTCGGAACAAGATCGGCAATTATTGGAAAGATAACATTGCGGACAAAGTCCTTTGCCATATGACCAAATGCAACATATTCACGGTCATATACATCGAGCATAAGCCGAACGGAAGGAGTATCCGAATCTAACACTATTCTTATGGGCTTAGAATTTCGGTCTGCAAGTATTGGGAGCCCGTGGCTCATCTTGCCGAATCCAAAATCAGCATTCAAGAAGTAGTCGTTGGAAAGGATAAACGACAAACGGAATGCGAGTGCAGATTCGGAAATGCTGTACTCTGCGGGCGATTTGTCACTTAGAACTTTTGGATTATCGGTAAGTTCGCTAATCTTTCCCCTGTTCCTAAGGAACGTCAGCTCCATGTTATTGCGAGGCGAGCCGCGAGATAAAACCACCATGGGACGCTCTGCAGTAGCCAGTCCAATCATGGCCGAATCATTTCCAGCGTAAACGATAAACTCCGACTCATGAAAACGCGCGCAAACATCTTGAAGAGTAGCTGAGTCTCCAGGTTCAACACGCACGCGTAGATGCCCGCACAGATCCCATCTTCCTCGACTTGCGGCCCAATTCACGAAATGGGCATTAGCATTGCTTTCTGGCCTTTCCGAAAGCTTGATAGACACAAATTCGTCTATCGGAGCCATCAGCCGCTGTAGAACTTTAACACTATCAGAGGTTAGAGCCTCACGCCCTGCCGTTGGTTGTAAGAAAAGGAAATCCGCAACTCCTCCAAAACTGTAAGCAGACGCAATCCCAGTCGTGGCTAGTCCAAATCGACTACGAAATGTTCTCAAATTTCCAACGCCCTGACGAAGCACTAACCGACCATAAATATTTACACCATCGAGTTCAATATTCGATAGATCAATTCGTACTTCACCAGTAATAGATCCTGTCAGCTCAACATCTGCTTTAAGAAATGGGCCGATAACTGACTTGGCTTCGGTATGTTTCCAAGTCTCGACAAGGGGTGGCACAGCCCCTTCAATTGGCTTGCCACTGACGATTTCGCTGTTTACCTTAACTTCTATCGCCAAGTAAGCAACGAAATCCTTCACGTAGGAGACTGCCTGAGCCACATCTATTGATTTTCCTTCCTGCATAGTTGCAGAGACTACGGTTCCAAACACTCCCGTCGGATCCAGTGAAATGAAATCGATACATTCTTCCGTTACTGAGAGAGTGGATCGTTGTGCGCGACACTGAGTCCGCTCCCCGTTTAGAGCACTCTCTGAAACTACCACTAACTCCTCGGCGATACCAAAATTGGCCATGGCACCAATGCCAAATGTGCCTACAACGCCAGCAGCTCTTGCTTCAGCCGTGTTCTTGCTACTTGAGCCCGCTTTCCAAAAGTGATTTCGTAGATCGTTCCGAGTCATACCGACACCGTTATCGGAAACGGTTACACGGTTCGGCTCAATCGTGATTTGGACTTGAGGTTGAAAATCATGCCCTAAATGTCGCCGAATGAGGATTGCATCGAATGAGTTCTGAACGTTCTCACGGAGCAGCGCGTAAGGGGAAGGATATATCTGAGCCGCAAGAACCTCGATCATTCGACCGATTTCCACTGAAAATGGTATTTTTTCGGAAGTGCTTGTCATAATGTCATGGCCTCTGCAGCTGCGAGGCGCGCCCGCAACTCTATTAGATGTGGTTCTGATACGCCAAATGTTCCACCAAACTCATCCAGACAGCGATGCGCTGCCGGAAAATCCTTGCTATTAATAAAAAGATCAACGCTCTCAAATATCTCGGCAATTGTACGCGGAGGTGTCAACAGTTCAAGCAAAAGCAAGCGGTCATTTGTCTGGCGAGCAGCTTCGATCAATAGTTTTCGACCATATTCTGGCAAGTCGGCGATTATTGGGAGCAAGAAATTTTTTGTAAGGAGTGGATTCCCTGCCTTCAACTCGATCTCTGCCTTAGACAAGATGTCAACATTACGCCGCTCTGCAAAATCGACGGTTCTACCAACTAAGTCTGCTGGGGGATCCCACTCTAAATCGATCCAGCTGTTACCACCGTACCTAGCATGGCGTGATGCACAAAACAGGTTTGCGACACTCATCTCACGCACGTGCACTCGCGCTTTTTTCATATCGTCATGAATCTCAATGATGTTGCAGCCACGGTGAACGCCAGAAGGGAGTTCTCTAATGCCTGCGCAAAGTGAACCGGCGCTCACGGCGGCCATCGTCTCACGGCCTGACAAGTGAATTTGGACGGGAGCAGCTTCGGATCGGTGTTGATGCCCATATAGCCCAAGTCTAAATCCTCTGCCGATCATGCCACGGACGATATCTACGTCCATATAGTCGGTTCGGTATGGAGGCCCTTCAACATTGTGATGCCACACGGCGATTAGTAACTCAAATCCTCCGGCATCAGTCAGGTCAAGGTGTGCCTGGGCAATAACTTCCGGAGGAATCAGCCCGTGAAATGCAAAGCAATCATTCCCGTGACAAGAGTTAAAGGCGGCCAAGCCAATACGTCCATTACACAATGAATATAAATTGCCTGCTTTCCCTGGTGTTACTCTTAGCAGACTGGGGACGCCTTTATAAAATTGTTCAAAGAAGCACCAGTATGCTTCCGTGCGCTTGTCATACGTCGCCACATCGGCAATTTTAAAAAGTTCGCGTGTCTTCCAATCCCAGCGATAGGGTGTGTCAGTACGGTAAAGCTCGGCAGCTAGATTCGTCGGTATCTCTCCAGTTGGCACAGCGACCATTGCTGCCCTAGATGTTACCCAGTCAATATCGTGATTGCCTGGGACTATAACGACCTTTGAGCGATCACCCGCTACAAATCGCTCAGTTAATTTCACAATAAAATCCAAAGCGGTCGCATATTGTTCGGCGAGGCGCGCAGGGGCATCTAAAGCCCCCAGAGGAACTCCTTGAATGATGTCCCCACTTATAACAATCGCATCCGGCGCTTTGATTGGCGGAGATTCGCAGATATAGCGCTGTCGGTCGCTTACCAAAGCCGAAATCAGTTCAGCGTTAGTAATATTATCCGTTGGAGACCGATGAAGGTCGGATATATGGAGGATTGAGAACACAGTCGGTTAAACCTTAAACGCAATCATTCAACTTGCTGGATCGTGATTACTGTCACGATTATCTATGTCTCACAGTATAATAGCATCACGCCGGACATTGACCTCTAAAATATTCAACGCTGATTTACCAAAATTTGAACTTTAAATTTCCTTGCTGGCTGGATTTAGCTTTTGCTGATAGATTGGTGACAAATCTTTATCCGATATCCTGCAATGGAAGAATCGCCGAATACTTTTTATCTATCTGCCGAGCAGCAAAACACAGCCTCTCTATTGGAACGATTGCTTGGGAAGGCTATCGCTGATCGTTATTCGGATTTCTGCAGTTTAGCGGCTGGTGCTTCTTCGCTTCGTGTTTCTCGTCCCATTGCGGCCCATGCATTGCGCGAATTGGAATCAATAATTCGTAGCGTGCTTGCCGTTCCGATGGATGCCACACCTTCTGATGAGGACGATACGGTCAAGCAAAAGCGGGAATCTGTGCGCAAGTTTCTATCAGAACAAGGTTTCGATACTGAAGCGATCAACCGCGCAGTAGAAGGGCTTAAGCCACGCAAAGCTCACAAGGATCAAATCCGCAAGATTGTTGAAACCCTTGGGTTCGCACCCGATAGCGATGTGGCAAAGGCATGGCTGCTGCTCCAAAGCCTTTTCGGAAAAGCGCATCAGCGTTCATTTCATCAATCCTTGTCTGTAGATAAAGAATTCCGTTCCCAATATCAGCAACCGTTCGACTATGTAATCCGCGAAATTGCAATCGCATTTCAAAGCCAATACAGCATGCTACTGAATCGCGTTGAAGATATTACCAAGATGTCCGACAAGAAAGAGGCCGTCAATATCTACAAAATTGAAATACCGGGCGCGCTCACACAGCAATGGCACTTCTTCGATCGCCTTCTAACGCCGGATTGGCTACCCTTTTTAGCTCAGGCAGGACTTCTTGATGAACCAAATCCAGAATTGAATCGAGGCAACGACAGGTTGCCGCTCGGGCAGTGGCCTGCCGGCAAATATCTGTTGCGCGTGGCGCATAATCAGGATGCCGAAACGAGAAAGCTCGTGATTGAGGCTATCCGTAGGGTCGCGGCGTCGAAACATCCCGAAGTTCAGCAACTTTGCATTGAAATTCTGTCCATACTGCCGCCGGATGAATCCGCACAACAAGTCGATATAGTAATGGCGTGGCTCAATCGTGATAGTGAGTTTTTCAGGCAACAAATGACGTGCAAGAAGTTGGTGACCCATCTGGCTGAAGGCGGGCTAGCACAAGCCGCACTCGGCGTGGCGCGCGCGCTTCTACAGCTATGGGATCAGGACGGTGAAATTGCCAGCCTGTATCAGCAGCAGATGTATGCCTACTTTTTGCCCGGATTCGTCAGTGCACTTACCAGAAGAGGCAAGAAAGACGCGCTCCGACTTTTTAGCGACCTGCTGCTTCAGGCTGCGACGATCAGCGGCAAAATAAAATTTGATTATTTATCATCGCAACCCGTGTCAAACGATGACATGGCCAATCATGATATTTACTATGCGCTTAAAAAGGCCGTCAGGGAGTCTGCAGAAATATTGATCCAGGAAGATACGGCGTCAATGCGCGGCATTATTACCATGCTATCCGCCTACGACCCGAAAGTATTCCAGCGTCTGGCCCTGCACCTGCTGGCCAAGAACCCTGAAACAGCATCCGACTTGGCTGAAAGCTACCTGACAGATCCGGAACTGATCGAGAATGGATGCTGCGAGTATGCAGAATTGGCCACCGCAGGGTTTCCATCCCTGACAAAGGAAAAACAGCAGGCAATTCTCAAGGTAATTGATGGAATGGCGGATAAATACCGATCTGCGTGGAAAAGTCGTTTTGAAGAACATTGCAAACGACAGCCGACCGAAGAGGATGAGCAAAAGTTCAATCAGTCCGTTTTTATGGAAAGTGTATGGAAGTGGCGGACAGTTCTTCCGCCGGAACGTCAGGAGAGGTTATCCGAAATTGTGAAAGCGCAGGGTTCCCCTGATAACAAGTGGGCGCGGATCATGCCGAACGAAGAAAGCCCGCTGAACGAGTCGGATTTCTTGAACCGGCCTATAGCCGATATCGTCACCCTCTTAATGACCTGGCATCCAGAAGAAAAGCCCCGCCAGCAAACCGTCACGGCCTTGGCACACAAATTGAGCATGGGCGTGGTGCGAGATGCAAAGCGCTATATGGAGGCAGCAAATCAGTTTTCAGAAACCGCTCCGGTATATGTACGGCATCTGCTTGAAGGCATTAAAACCTCGGTGGAAAACGGCCGCGAAGCCCTCTCTGTAAATGCTCTAAAACTCATCCAAACAACATTTGGCAGAATGCATGAACCGGTGACCGACCTGTCTGTAGAAGAAGGTGGTGATCCGAATTGGCTGTGGGCATGCACTGCGGGAGCCGACTTATTAAAGGCCGGCATGCGCAGAGGTTCCGATGGAATTGACTATCAGCATGCCGATCTTGTCCGGGCCCTTGTATTCGGTTTTCTGGAACAAGCTCCGCAACAGCCCGAATTAGATGAATTCGAAGATCGCTTCAAGCGGGATGCTTATTTAGGAGCTGCAGCCACGCTACGCGGTTCAGCGGTTGAAAATTCCATTCTCTTTGTTATTTGGCTGAGCAAATATCCAGAATCGCCGGTTGGCCATGCACCAGAAGAGGCATTTGCTAATACGCCGACGCTCGGTACCGCGCTGGCAAAGCAACTGGAAGATGTTTCTGCGGACGGACGAATTCCGCGGGCTATTCTCGGAAGATACCTAAATTGGATTTTCTATCTGGATAAGAATTGGCTGTTGGCGAATTTGAGCAAGATGTTCCCGCCAGACGATGCGGAACTCCGTCAAGCGGCATGGTTTGCGCATCTTGGGCATGACCATCCTATCAAGGAGTTAATGCCGCAACTCCTGACGAGCTACGAAAATGAAATTGCTCGTATCGACAGAAACGAAAAGGAACGTGACAATTATTACTCCAAACGCTTAGCTGATTATCTAGTCGTCCTGTACCTATGGGGTGTTCTGCCTGATTCGTTGCTGGAAAAATTCTGGCAGGGATCGCCTGCAAACCTGCTCAGCTATGCGATATGGCATTTAGGAATGGAATTGAGCCTGCCTCCTGAAAAACTTCCCGACCCGCTCCGCGCACGCGGGTTGCAGTATTGGGAACAGCGTCTTGAGGTAGCCCGGAATTCTTCCGGCAAGGAAATTTTCAGGGAAGAAATAGGGGCCATCGGGCTATGGTGTGCTCATGATCAAATCGACAGTCAGTGGCTGGCGGATCAGTTGCTCGCCGTGCTCAAGGCCGGATATGTTCCAGACAACGGCTTCAGCATCGTTGAATGGCTCGCAAAGAATGTTCATAAGAATTTGATCAAGACAATCGAAGTGCTTGAGGCGCTCCTGGACAGTCGAGACAGTTCTTTAACAAGTGAATGCATGTTGCAAAAAGAACCTATCCGAGTGATATTGACCAAAGGCATTAACAGCGGCATGGAGGATGCAATAATCCGGTCACGGGCTCTTGTCAGTATCCTGTCATCCAAAGGTGATGCCAGCTATCTTGACCTTGTTCGACAGTAATTCTGGCTAAGTGAATTCTTAGGTTGAAACTAAGCTCCAACAACATCTCTGAGTTGTGCTGTTTTGTGGAATACAAGATTGGCTAACCTAGAAACATGAGGGCCCGTTTCATGCAATACATGGTTGGAAAGCGAAACTCCAACGGCGGCAATGCAGTGATAGTGAATCTTCGAAAAATCTGAAACCGGACATTGCGGCAAGAAGATTTGGCAACCATTTCAAGATATCCCCAAGGTCTCCTTAGGCCGAACTGTTGACCGATGGATTGCGGAACTGATGGTCTCCTTCGGTAGGAATTAGCCGTCCTTCAGAACTTAATCACGATGACACCAATACGGTAATCTACTCGTTCGCGCAATTCCTTGTCAGCGTTGGAATGTGGTCTATACTTAGCAAGAATCACTGCGACGATGGCCTGTGCCAGCGTGTTCAGGTTTGTCCGTCGACAGCCTGCGCACCAATTTATTTGCTATTCTTCCCCTCAAGTGTCTCTTGAATATATTTTCTGGGACTCGGCCCAGTCACACCCTTGACTACTCGATTTGCCGCATCAGCTACATCCTCTGTCAGTTCCATTCCCTTACCGACGGGTGATTCTGGCTTCAAATTATGGAATGTGGGTGTCGTAGCATTCTCCTGATGCATCTGCCCTGCCCTCCCCCCGCGATCATTAACCTCCGTTGCATTTTCGGAATATTCATGCAGCGCCGCGTGTTTGGCCTGATCACTTGGTTGGCCTTGCGGGGAAACGCCAGCATGCCCTGCACTTCCTTTCACCTGCGCCAGATTATCTGCTCCTGCCGATTCGACCGATTCACGGTTTTTCAAGCCACCACGGTTCGCTTCGTGCCGCGCCTGTATCGTCTCGGCTCCCTTAACCCGTCCAGCCATCTCACCCAACATCTTGTCGTAGTTCTGCGCGGTGTATTCCTCGATGTATGGACGAAGCTTGTGCGGATCGCCCATGATTCCCTGAAACTTTTCGTAGTTGTATTCGAGCTTGGGCAGCAGAAATTCCTTGATGAAGTTATCCTGAAGCTGAAGATTCGCCCCAAGCTGGCCGCTATGCGACATTTCCCACATCTGCCGATGCCCTTCCGTCTCCTGCATTGATGCACTAAAGGCATCGCGCGACTGCCGTGCGTGATCCAGCGATGCACGCATGCCTTCGCTGCCGGAAGTTTTGCCTTCATCGTTGCTTCGATAGTTGCGTTCCCAGCCGTTGTCGATCACGGTGCCAACCTTCTTACCAAAACTCGACTCTTTGGCGTACTGAGACATTTCCTCCAGAGAACGCGCTGTATCGGCAGAGTTACGCATTTTGCCCGACACTTCCACACCGCCACGAAGTCCGGCGATCTCAAGAAGTTTCGGAGTACTCATCCCCATCGATGCACCAACCATCAACTCCATCGCGACTTTTTCGCTGACACCGAGTTTTCTGGCCCACTGATCGACTTCACGCATGGTTTCATTGGCCTCGGTGCTCTGACTTGACCCGGTGCCGTGGCGGTATCCTGTGGTGTCACTGCTCCCCTTGGCGTGACTTCTTTCAAACCCGGCCTCCTGCTTGATAGCCGCGAGAGCACTTTCAGCGTACTCCGCAGATTGCTGCTGCGTTGCCTGCTGGGATCGCTCGTAATTCTCTTTTGCAGCGGCACCCATGGAATCGTTGAGCGCCATGTCGGCGCGGACTTCGCTTTTCGCCTGCTTGACGACGAAACCACCACCGGAAAAATTACTGTATTCAAATCCCCCTCGTGCCTGATAATTTGTCATGCCTTGCCGCAGGCTGGGGTTCATATCTACCGACAACCCCTTCATTGTGTCGTGGCTGGCATTATTGAGGGATGCGTTGCCCATCTGCATGTTGCCCATGGCCAGACTGCTGGCGGTTTTCTCCGCGTCGCGCGGGGGCGACACTAAACCTGCGACGGCCTGCAGGCCGACATCGCCCCCTTTCACGAGGGCAGCCGCTATGGCAGGAATGGATATGACCAGCATCCCTGCAATTGCCTGATCACTGACGATGGCGGTATTAAGAAAACTCATCTGTTCGATAGACAAGCCATTCCCGGCGCTGCCATTGGTGTATTGGCTTCTCGAATACATCGTGATGATGAAATTCATCACCGCATAGAGCGGTGCCCAGAGCTGAATCCAGAACAGGCTGGACGCATAGGACTTGATGATGCCCCCGGCCTGGTGGCCGCTGAGAACAACAAACATCAGGAAAACCGGAAAGATGGCGTACTGCACCAGTTCGATGGCATTGCGCACCTTGGGCATCGTGGATTCGGCAATTCGCGCCATCAGCTTGTAGGAGTCGCTTGTTGATCGAAGCGACTGTGCCATCGCAAGGTTGGTCTGAGCGCTGGCCGCATCGCCAATCTGTGCGGGCAGCATGTACTGCGCATCGATCATGAAATTGGCAACGATGGCCTGCTTGACCGCATCCTGTGCCGATGCCGAAACGCCCAGAAGATAATTGGTCGAGGTTGCCAGGGAACTCAGAATGGCAGTCCCGGCGTCTGCCTGAGTCATTTTCGGGTAGAGACGAGAACCCAGCAAGGTGATCTGATTGTTCGATTCCGCATCAATCTGAGTGGTGAGGGTCAGATAGGCGACATCGCAGCCGACCGTATTCATCACCGTCGGATCGATTGTGTCGCGCAAGGTAACCAGACGTGCCGGATTGGTCTTGCCGTTCAGCCCGGCCCAGATACTGTTGGACGCCTGAATATCCTCTTTCATGCGGATGTAGCCGGTAGCGATATCTGGTGCGACGCACTCCCGGTAAAACTCCAGCAAATTGCTGGTCAGGATGGGATTACTGCTCTTGACGGCAAGGCGCTCTGCCAGCACCCGGTGTCCGAACAAGGTCCCGTTCTTGCGGAACTGCACGTCATCGGGAAGGGCGAACACCGTCTCGAATGCCCCGGTCAACCAGTCACCCACCATACTCATGCTGTGCGCGAAAGCACCCAAACCGATGGGCACGTTGGCGACCGCAGCAGGAGGGGAATTCCCGGTGCGATCCACAATCATGACGGTCACTTTTGGCACGAGCAACATGGACTGGAAGATGGCAAGAAAGAAGAGCCACTTCCACATGCCATCCATCCGTTCACGTCCTGTCAGCGTAGCGATGACGACAACCATGATCCCGACGATTGCCATGGTACGCAGCAAATCAAGGTAATCTCCGCTGCTCATGATGGAAGCAACGGCATTGAACATCGCCTCCAGTTCGTCCACGTTCCAATAGGCATAGACCTCGTACATCAGTTGTTCCTGCCCTTCCTACCGGTTGAAGACCATCATGGACTGGAAGATATTGGTAGGCATGCCTGAGTTGAGGCTTTGATCCAGAAGCTGGAGCGAACGGCCCATTTCGGCAACCTGCATTCCTTTCAGATACTCTGCGCGCAACATGTCCCGAGCCTCCTGCTCGATTTCGTTGAGCCGACCAAGAATTTTTTCCGCAGCGGCGACGGCATCCGGGCCGCCTTTCCCGGACTCGTTCCGCAGGGCCTCGCGAAGTGTCTTTGAAAGACTCGTGAAGTAGGTGTAGGCGACATCCACGGCAATGAGCTGGGCATAGATGTCCTGCACGAAACCGCTGTTGCGGGCGAGTTTCATGAGTCCTTGGTATCCGGGAATCAATTGGCACTGACTGCCAAACGGGACGAGGTAAGCTTCGCCCATCAGGCCGACTTCCAATCCCAACTGACAAGCCTGAATGACAGCCGCAAAGACACTGCGAGGATCAGTTTCAGACAATTTCGGATTCAGTCGGAAGGCCGTCAGCGCGGTTCGCGTCATGCGATCAGGATTCAGATGCTTGGGCAGCGCGCGGGCAATTTCCCCCTTGAACTGCGCCAGCATGGCCGGGAAAGGCACCACGTTGGCCGTATTTCGATTATCGTCTGTATTCCCTTGGCGGGATTTTTGTATGTTGCGCAAAGTTTGAGACATGGTTTTCTCCAAAGAAAATGGCGGAGACACCATGGCCCAGAAGCGGGGACTGGTATCCCCGCCGGGGTTGATGAACTACTAAAGAAACCGCCGATCAGTCGGCGTACAACTCGAAATCTTCGGCGTTGGCTGCCCAACGTGGCAGCGAAATCAATTCGATCTCGCCACCCGGCTGGTAAGCCGGCCAATTTCCCGATTCCTGGCACCACTTCAAAAGCTGAAGTGCCGCCCGATACTTCTTGCGACCGACTTCGATGACTTCCGGGTCGGCGCGGTAGACTGCAACCGCATGCGGCGGCTCCTTTTCGGCAGCGATGAAAATGAATGGAAGCTCCATTCCCGTTGCCGCCTTGACACCGTCCACGTAGAAAGCTGCCTGCACGTCGTAGCCCACTGTCGCCACAGCCCGCGAGAAACCAGCAGCACTCGCATCGACACAGGACTTGAGGTCGGTGATGACTTCCCCGTTGAACCAGTCCGGACGACACTTGCAACAAATCCCGGTTGCAGGATCGTTCCAAAATACCGTAAGTTCGGCATCGCCACGACTGAGCAGTTTGGCCGCTCCCTTGTGAGAGTGAACTGCCGCGCGCATCAAAGTCAGCGTAGCCAACTCCTCCGAGGTGATCAGCGTTTTGCCCTGATTCTCAGCTTCGAACTTTGCGGCTGCTTCCTTGCCTTCCTTGGTGCGACGGTCGAATTTCTCTGCCACCGCGATTTCTTCAGAAAAGCGTTCCGGTTCCAAAATAAATGCATGAACCGCACTACCAAAAGCCATCGCGGGCGTCAGGTGGTGCGGATAATCAAGGTATTCACGAAGGTGGGCCGGACTTCTGAGTATCTTGACGATGCCCGTGTGTCCGATTGCCTTGTCTTCGTGATACCGCTTTGACGGCATGACAAGCATGCCTGGGTGACTTAAGTGCATGATGCCTCCAGTAAGAAAACCAGAGTCACCTACCCCTTGCGGAGACTGTGTCCCCGGCTGGGTTGAAAAATACTGTTTGTTTCCAGCGGCCAGTTACCGCCACTTGTTCGTGCGGATAACCGCTCGATCAAATACTTCTTTCCAGAATGCGCTCAAGGAACGCACTCGGGAAAGCCCCGGAATACCGGGGCAGAATTCATTCAATTTTCCTGGGGTGCTTTGACATGGATAGAGCCTTGCGGATCATGTCGCGGGTTTCCGGGTCGGTGCGCCCTTCCTTGAGCCTCTGGTAGAGATCGCAGGCAAAGGCCATCGGCAACGGGTCGAAGAATTGAACGATAAAGGGATGGGATTTCATGATTTTCTCCTGAGGTTGGTTAAACAGCCACAGCGAAAATCACTCCGGGCCTGGAGTGATCCCCGCAGGTCAAAGAGCTCTCGGTTGAAAGCGCTATGACCTGCGGGGAAGTCCCCCACAGGCAGTGCATATCAGATACCAAGCGCGCGAACGATTGGGCGGCTGATGATCCAGCCTGAAATGCAGCAAGCAAGAAGTACGAGTTCCATGAGATGCCTCCATAAAAAATGGGGGCACCCCTCCCCTGATGCGGAGGCGATGCCCCCGCACGGGGTTAAAATTTCAGGCGATTACTTCAAAGGAAGCATCACCATTTTTGCCAAGATCAGCTTCGATCCTGTTGCGACGTTGACGTATGTACGCAGGTACATCGTATTGCCGCCAGTCAATTGTTTTGTCCTCGACCACATCGACTACTTCGACCACATCGACCACATCGACTACTTCGACAACCTCGACCGCCTCAACCACATTGACCGCATCGGGCGTTGCCATTTTTTCTTGTGGCCGGATGAAAACGTTCTTCAAACTTTCAACTGCGAAGCGAAGAAATGACAGCACAACATGAAGCCCTGCCAGCATGGCCAGGACGAGAATGACGCGTTCCATAAACAAACCTCCTGATGAAAATGAGAGGCTGCTCCCAACCATGGGGAGTGACCTCCCGGTTGGGAAAAGATGAAACGAAATTCTCAGAACGGCTCAATGTCCGGCACATCCTCGAATGCAGGGCCGGTGGCCTGTTCTGGCTTGGCACCGGCTTTAACATTGCGCTTGGGTTTACCAGGCTGTGGCGTGTCCTTTTCAGACGGGCGAGAACCCAGCATTTGCATCTCGCTGGCGATGATCTCGACCACGTAGCGATCTTGACCTTCCTTATCCTGCCATTTACGCGTTTGAATACGGCCTTCCACGTAGATAGGCGAACCCTTCTTGAGGTACTCACCGACAACTTCAGCCAACCGGTTGAAAAAAATGACCCGGTGCCATTCGGTGAATTCCTTACGTTCGCCTGACTTGCTTTTCCGCGTCTCCGTCGTAGCAATTCTGATAGTAGCAATCGCTTCGCGTTCTTTGGTGTAGCGAACCTCGGGGTCTGCTCCAAGATGGCCGATGAGGGTGACTCTGTTCAATGATGCCATGCTGCCTCCTGACAATGATGGCAGGTAGGCCGCCGTATCCTGACGGGGCTGCCCCGCCGGGGTTAGAGAAAAATGCTGTTTATGAAGAAGGCCAGCTACCCTCAACTTCGACCGCCATAAGCGGAACGAAAGATGGCTGAATTCTGTGCCGCCAATTTCGCCGTGTGGCGTCGAAATGCGTCCATCTAGGTCACATTTCGAACTTCAGCATTGATGTCAGATAGGTACGCTCCCCCTTGATCACAACGGGAGACGTCAAATGGCAATGACACAGAAGCAGAGAAATATATCCACGCAAATTCCTTCAATCCGGCATGACAACAGCAGACCATTTCTTACCCAGAAAGCCTTGCTAAATTCGCTGCATGCGCAGCAGATTTTCGAGCGCGGCTATGAGATGTGCGCCAATGCGCTATTCTCATTGAGTGTCGTTTTACGATTCATAGGGACTGAGGAACAGGCGCAGGAAGTCGATGCGATGGTCGATACTCTGATCAATCAGGCATTGGAGGGAATTCAAAAGGAATCACTTCGGCTTAAAGAGATTGCTGAAAGCAACGGCATCGAAACCACCATCGGCTACACCAGCGCAAAAACAGTCGATGTCCAGATCACCTCGCCGCGTTCGATCAAATACCTGGCGATCATCCGCGAGTTCGACGGCATGATGGCTAACATGGATGCCCTCTGGCTGTCCTGTGTCATTACGGACACTCAATATGCGCGCGGGGTCTATGAATGGAAGCGGCGGATTCTTCGTCTTGCCGGTCAGATACGGCAGATCGCCACTCGTGCGGTTCTTGCTGCACGCAGGAAGGAAAATTCCGAGGTCATCGCTGAAGCAAGCGAAACTCAAGTTGCTGAAGCTGATAAGTCAGCATTCGAAACCGCCAAAGACAAAATCACCGAAGCAGAGTAAATGGAACTCAACTACCCTCTGGAGAAGATGTTTACGATCTCGGCCTTGTAGGCGTAATTACCGATACGTGATGAACGAACATGAATGACTACATATTCACCCATAGATGCATACGCCGAGACGAGTTACGGAAGATGATACCTCTTGCAGATTCCACAATTTACGAATTGGAAAAAGCCGGTAATTTTCCTAAGCGGTTCTATCTGACAGCTCGTTGCGTGGCATGGAACTTGGCAGAAGTTGAAGCGTGGATCGCAGAACGTAGATCTGCAATCATGCAACGGGCGGCCACTCCAGATGTGCGACTCCGTAAGAGTCGCCCAGTCACAGATCGCAGGGGATAAACTCTGTAGTTGTTTGAGTTCAAGTGTCGTGTCAGGCCGCCTTGCTCAAGATGGGTGTTACTTTCGCTCCTGAAATCCATCCATCAACCATGTTGGCCCATTGCTGAAGCATATCTTTTCTCTGCTCCGCATACTGAGCCTTGTTGTAAACAGCTCTGACACCCTTTTGCTCATGTGCAAGACTTTTCTCAATCCAGTCTGAGTTGAAACCCGCCTCATGCAGCAGTGTTGATCCCGTCCGACGTAGATCGTGGACGGTGAAGTCATCCAATAGAATATCCTTTTTTTTGGCCCTCTCAACAGTAACGTCGATAACACGATTTAGGGTTGCATTGGACATTCCCTTGTCGCCCTCATAACGAGATGGGAGCAGGAACTTCGACCCGCCTGCGCAGGTTTTAAGTGCAATCATGATGTCCATAGCTTGCTGAGACAGGAAAATCACATGTGCTCGTCTGGCTTTCATACGGACAGCGGGGATAGTCCAGGTAGCCGCCTCGAAATCGACTTCATCCCAAGTGGCTTTTAATAGCTCACTTTTCCTGACCAGCGTAAGCAAAATCAAACGCAGTGCGAGCTTGATGGTAGGCAAAGTACCGACATGTTCGATCTCCTCAAAGAAGAACCTGATTTCTTCTGGAGATAATGCGCGATCTTTCGGCTTGAAGGTGGCGATGGCCGATGCTTTAACATCATCTGCAGGATTAGCCACTTTATTCCCGCGCTCGATCGCATACCTGAAAACCTGTCCAACAATTTCCCTGACATGAACTGCGGTAGCAGGCGCATTACGGTTTTTGATTTTCTCGCAAAGATCGCGAAGATCTTCCGATGTGACCTCTCGCATCAATCTCCGCCCAAATACCGGTTGGATGTCCCGATCGATGATGCTTTTTCTCATGGCCTTCGTGCTGTCTGCCATCCGATAGTCTTTTAGCCAAAGATCGGTAAACTCGCCGAAGGTCTTTGCCTCTTTAGTTTTCCGCAGTGTTCGTTGCTTCTCTCTGGCTGGGGATTTCCCTGCAGCGATTTCTTTTTTTGCTGCCATCAGCTTTTCCCGCGCTTGGGCCAGATTCATTCCATCCGGCCCATAGTGACCCAAGACAATCGTTTCTCTCCGTCCGTTCAATCGATAGTCAAGTCGGAATGAAACGACACCTGTTCGTGTGACAGCGACGTAAAGCCCATCCCTATCGACCTTTTTATAGAGCTTTCCCGTGGGTTTAAGGTTTTTTAGCTGAGTGTCTGTAAGCATTTTTAAGTCTTCCTTTGTCCATTAATACCGTCAATTCAAATTTAATGAAAATCGGCCTGTAACCCGCATTACTTAAAGACTTTTTCTAATATGATACTGTCACACAGGCAAAATTTCAGTGTCGGTATTAATCATACGGCGTATGTAAAATAATGCCAACACCGTCAGCAGTACCGTCACCAGAATGAAATCGCCCCGATAGTTATCGATAGTAGAAAAAAGAAAACCCCTTGTATTTACAAGGGGTTTTGCGTGATTTTCAATAGTCGGCGATAGTCGCCGAAAGACATTAAATCATTCCCACTCTATAGTAGCTGGCGGTTTTCCCGATATGTCATATACCACACGATTAATTCCACGTACTTCGTTAATGATACGGTTGGAGACTTTCCCCAGAAGTGCATGCGGCAACTCTGCCCAATGGGCTGTCATGAAATCTTGTGTTTGCACGGCACGCAAGGCAACGACCCATTCGTAAGTTCGTCCATCTCCCATCACGCCCACACTTTTGACGGGAAGAAACACGGTAAACGCCTGTGAGGTCAGTTCATACCATGTTTTGCCACTCGCATCGCGAGTATTGCGCAGTTCTTCAATAAAGATAGCATCCGCTCGGCGCAAGAGTTCGGCGTATTCGTACTTGACCTCGCCAAGAATGCGTACACCCAGCCCCGGACCAGGGAAGGGATGCCGATAAACCATATCGGGAGGGAGTCCGAGTGCTACACCGAGTTCTCGAACTTCATCCTTGAATAATTCACGCAAAGGTTCAAGCAGTTTTAGGTGAAGCGAATCAGGCAAGCCCCCAACGTTATGATGGGACTTGATTGTGTGTGCCTTCTTGGTCTTGGCCCCCGCAGACTCAATCACATCTGGATATATTGTGCCCTGAGCCAGCCATTTGGCCTGTGCCAGTTTGGCCGACTCGCGCTGAAATACTTCAACAAACTCACGACCAATAATTTTGCGCTTTTGCTCGGGATCAGAAACTCCCACCAGATGCTTCATGAATTCAGCACTGGCGTCAACATGAATAACTTTTACGCCCAGATTCTTCGCAAAAGTTTCCATCACCTGAACGGCTTCATTCAAACGTAGCAGTCCATTATCAACAAACACGCAAGTCAGTTGCGTACCAATTGCACGATGCAACAAAGCCGCCGCAACGGATGAATCAACACCACCGGACAATCCTAGTATCACTTCTTCATTGCCGACCTGTGCACGAATTTTATCAACGGCTTCTGCAATGTAATCCGGCATATTCCAATCTTCGCCACAGCCACAAATGGTATGCACAAAGCGCTCGATCAGCGCTCGTCCCCGATAAGTGTGAGTCACTTCAGGATGAAATTGCACAGCATAGAACTGGCGTGCTTCATCAGCCATGGCTGCAATCGGAGTGGCCTCATTGGAGGCAATCACTGAAAAACCGGACGGCAATGAGGTCACTTTATCACCGTGGCTCATCCACACATCCAGCAACCCGTGGCCCTGTTGATTGGTTTTATCCTGTATTCCCTCAAACAGCTTTGAATGACCACGGGCACGAATTTCCGCATAACCAAACTCCCGCACTTTGCCACTTTCTACGGCGCCGCCCAGTTGGGCCGCCATGGTTTGCATGCCGTAACAAACACCCAGTACCGGAATACCCAATTCAAAAACAATTTGAGGCGCTTTGGGCGTTTCTTCCTCATAAACCGAGTTTGGTCCGCCGGACAAAATGATACCGGACGGGTTAAATTCCCGAATGGCCTCCGACGTCATATCCCATGGATGCAGTTCGCAGAAAACGTGGGTCTCGCGGACACGGCGCGCAATCAACTGGCTGTACTGGGAACCAAAGTCGAGGATGAGAATTTTTTTATGCATATCAATTAAATAAAAATATAATGCGTGGATATTGAAATGTGATTTGACAGCTCATTTTCACATCTCGCTATGGAATCTCAGGTCAAAGGCTACGGTCAGTCAACATGATAATTTGGTGCTTCCTTGGTAATCTGAACATCATGCACATGTGACTCACGGATACCCGCAGAGGTAATCTCAACGAATTCTGCCTTGGTATGCATCGTGGCTATATCCGGGCAACCCAGATAGCCCATGCTTGAACGCAGACCTCCCATCAACTGATGGATCACAGCCAAAACGCTCCCCTTGTAGGGCACTCGTCCTTCCACGCCTTCCGGTACCAGTTTGTCCTGGTTACCGCTTTCGTTATCTTGAAAATACCGGTCACTGGAACCTTGCTGCATCGCTCCCAGACTCCCCATGCCCCGATAAGATTTATACGAACGCCCCTGGAACAATTCGACTTCACCCGGCGCTTCTTCCGTGCCGGCAAATAACCCGCCCAGCATCACCACATTGGCTCCCGCAGCAATGGCCTTGGAAATATCGCCGGAAAACCGCACACCGCCATCGGCAATCAGCGGCACACCGGTACCTTGAAGCGCATCCGCAACATTTTGAATGGCGCTGATCTGTGGTACTCCCACTCCTGCAACCATACGCGTCGTACAAATTGAGCCGGGGCCAATACCCACTTTAACACCATCTGCGCCATGATCCATCAATGCTCTGGCAGCGGAACCGGTAGCAATATTGCCTCCAATCACTTCAACTTGCGGGAAGCTTTTCTTCACCCATTGAACACGATCCAACACGCCCTGTGAATGGCCGTGGGCCGTATCCACAATCAGCACATCGACGCCTGCCTCAACCAGCAAGGTCGCACGTTCTTCCGTACCCTCTCCCACTCCGATCGCTGCACCTACGCGCAAACGACCCAACTCATCTTTGCAAGCCAGTGGATGTTCGCTCGATTTCAAAATGTCTTTTACGGTAATCAATCCGCACAATTCAAATGCCTCGTTGACCACCAATACGCGTTCGATCCGATGCTGGTGCATCAATACCCGCGCTTCGTCCCGGCTGGCATTTTCCCTCACGGTAATCAGGCGCTCACGTGGCGTCATAATATTGATGATAGATTGATCGAGATTGGTTTCAAAACGCAGATCGCGGTTTGTGACAATGCCTACTACTTTCTTGCCATCGACTACGGGCAAGCCGGATATTTTGTGCTGCCGGGTAAGACTCAGCACATCCCGTACCGTCATATCCGGTGCAATGGTGACCGGATCTTTGACGACTCCGCTTTCAAAACGTTTGACTTTGGAAACTTCCAGTGCTTGCGCTTTGGATGTCATGTTTTTGTGAACTATACCAATGCCCCCCTCCTGCGCTAACGCAATCGCCAGACGTGCTTCAGTAACCGTGTCCATGGCGGCAGAAAGCAGCGGGATGTTCAGTCTAATTTTACGGGTTAGCTGGGTATGCAGACTAACATCCCGTGGCAGCACATTTGAATGTGCAGGAACCAGCAGGACATCGTCAAAGGTTAGCGCCTTCTGGATAATACGCATGGGAAACATCCTTTGCAAAGCGAAGCATTATAGCAAAATAATGGGATTCCCAATGCACCAAACGTTTAGGCATTTTTTATGCCTTCAAACTTATGGGTAGACAGGAAAACTTATTGAAGCTGATAAATTCAACTCATCCACGATTTTATTTGGTGCTTCGAACCTAACTTGCTGGCAGAACAAGGATATTGATGGTAAATTATACCCAACATTTTCATAGCATTTGACACTCGGCCAAGACATTTTAGCAATCGGAAAAACAGGTTTCGAAATTCAATTTTAGAATGCCCCTTCTCCCCAAATCGGGAATGGAGTCATGGAGTATCCCGTGTCAAAATTTAACGTCAATCTGCACGAAGCCATTTATTCATTGTCGGATGCGCTGGATTTGGTCGGTATAACTCATATCCGCCATGGTAAGCGCGTCGCCTTCATCGCTGCGGAATGTGGTAAACATCTGGGTTGGTCCGGGCAAAGAATGGATGATTTATTCGAGGCGGCTATATTGCATGATATCGGCGTCGCGAAAACCATTGTTCACTCCAGACTCGCCCAGTTCGAATGGGAAAACGAAGCCGATCATTGCAGGATCGGTTCGGATTTATTAAAAACCTGTCCGTTGCTTGTCAATCTCGCGCCGATTGTTCACCACCATCACACCCATTGGTCTGAAATCAAAGAAATTGATTTACCTTCCGAAACGAAAATAATTGCTAACTGTATTTACATGGCCGACCGGGTAGATGTTCTCACCTTATCGTCAAAATTCGATCAATCGAATATTTTGCTGTCCAAAGAATCCATAAGAGAACAAATTCTGCAAAAACGCGGCGACTGGTTTGCTGATGAACTGGTCGATGCTTTCATGACCATTTCAGAGTCTGAAGCATTCTGGTTTTCTCTTGAGAATGAGCACGTCGATGGGTATGCAAAAACATGGGTTTCTGAAACACAGATTCAGGAAATGGAATTTGATGAACTTAGAAGCATCATGCTTATATTTTCTTACGTGGTGGATGCAAAAAGCCCTTTTACTAAAGCCCATTCGGATGGGGTAGCCAAATTGGCCAGGTACCTTGGCACTGTATTTGAGTTGTCAGTCGATCGTTGCGAAATGCTTGAACTGGCCGGTTTGCTGCATGACATCGGCAAACTTAGGCTTCCGGATGAATTATTAGAGAAGCCCGAAAAACTGACCTCTGATGAATACACTTTAGTCCAAAGGCACAGCTTTGATACTTATAACATTCTCAAGAATATCAGAGGATTGGAGAAGATTACACAATGGGCTTCGCAGCACCATGAACGTGTGGATGGATCCGGTTATCCTTACCATATGGTTAAAAGCTCCATTTCTTTAGAGGCAAGAATAGTCGCGGTAGCCGATGTATTTCAGGCCTTGGCTCAGAATCGTCCCTACCGGAAATCACTCAACCCGGACAAAATCATGGAAATATTGAACGGACAGGTTGCCAATGGGAAACTGGATCGTGAAATCGTAAATTGCGTTGATCAACACTTGCAAGCATGCTGGAACGTGGCTCTATCTTTAAACTAAGCTGGTAGCTATTTCATTCCCTGACGGCTGCGGATTTTGCCACGCTGGACAACAATCTGTCGGGAGCCAATCTCCGCCCCAGCAAATCTCCTACACCGATAAATTTTCCGGCTCCATACAAGCGAACTTTTCCATCCGCCAGGCCGATATCCAATCCCAGCCTCTGCCCTTGAGCCATACGGGTCACCTGCACTGCGTCCAACTCTAACATTGGTAAATCCTGCAGCATGCAATCCACTGGCAACAGACTTGCATCGCGCTCTTCAGTCGACATCGCTTCAAGCTGCTCCATACTCAAAGCATTCACAATACTGAAATCACCAATTGCCGTGCGGTGCAAACCGCGCAAATGAGCGCCGCAACCCAAAGCATTTCCAATGTCTTCGGCAAGAGTGCGAATGTAGGTTCCCTTACTGCATCTTACGGTGATGTCCATTTCATCACCGGCAAAGCGATCCAGAACAATATCGAAAATGGTCACGCTGCGGCCTGCTCGTTCTATCGTTTCTCCGTTACGAATATATTCATATAAAGGCTTACCTTGATGTTTAAGCGCACTGTACATTGGCGGAATCTGATTGATTTCACCAATAAAACGATCCAAAACAGAACGAACTTGGCATTCGTCAACCTCAACTTCACAGCTCCGAATGATTTCCCCCTCAGCATCACCGGTAGTAGTCGTTTTGCCCAATTTGACCAAAGCACGGTAGGTTTTGTCCGCATTCAAAAGACCGGTTGAAAATTTGGTAGATTCGCCAAAACAGATAGGAAGAAGCCCTGTTGCCAAGGGATCAAGGGTGCCTGTATGCCCTGCTTTTTCGGCCTGAAACAGGCGACGCACTTTTTGCAGGGCGGTGTTTGAGCTAAGATGAAGTGGCTTGTTAAATAAAAGAACGCCATCCAAAGGACTTATATTACGTGCCATAAGAAGCTCCCTCCCTTGTCAAGGAAGCGGCGGTTTTACCTCGCCAGATTGCGTTTCGCCCGAATGGGTCTTGTCGCTGGCAACCGCTTGATCGATAAGTTGTGAGAGATGAGCTCCTCGTTCAACTGATGCATCGAAAACAAAATGCAATTGAGGCGTGATGCGTAATTTCATGCGGTGAGCCACTTGGCTCCGCAGATAGCCACTTGCCCGCTCCAAGCCCTCTTGAACAGCCTTGTGTGAGCCATCCAGCGTGGTAAAAAAAACCTTGGCATGAGAATAATCCCGCGCCACTTCAACACCGGTCAGTGTGACCATGCGCACGCGGGGATCTTTCACCTCCAGACGAACCAGTTCGGCCAATTCGCGTTGAATCTGCTCGGCAATACGGTCTGTTCTGGTATAGTCTTTTGCCATTCGATCTGACGCTTAAAGCGCACGCGCCACTTCGATAATTTCAAAAACTTCAAGCTGGTCGCCTACCTGTAGGTCGTTGAAACCGCGTAACGACAGTCCGCATTCAAAATTGGACTTAACCTCTTTGACGTCATCCTTGAAGCGCTTGAGTGAATCAAGTTCACCGGTATGAAT